>Ga0209292_1000025_pt1 | contig 232921 bp, 199 predicted proteins | sample GOMGulsemesocosm_2_FD_184634 | JGI IMG/M metagenome (GOLD analysis project Ga0209292, IMG submission 184634) | Methane-oxidizing microbial communities from mesocosms in the Gulf of Mexico - GOM9C Gulf of Mexico (SPAdes) (version 2) | ecosystem: Environmental > Aquatic > Marine > Cold seeps...
TACATCTATCCAATCTCCAGTAGTATGTACAAAATAAGAAGGACCTATCCATTCAAATACAACACTAGAAAACACCGTCATTCCAATAATCATTCCTAAATTTAATAAATAGTTAGACAAGCTTTTTACCCATCTCACAACTGCTAAACAAATAGTTAAAACTATTGGCATATATAAAAAATCGTTTAAATGATTTTTTAGAAATATATAAAGAAATGAAGTTGTAGCTAACGGAGTTCCTAAAAATTTATTAATAATATAAAGTAAGCATAAACTTATGAAATATGTATTCCAAATTAGCTTCATTATGCCTGTGACATAAGGGTCAACCATGCTAGAAAAGCACCAACACTAGCAAAAATAAAATAAATTGAATAGAGTATATAAAAAACTCCTTTAAGGATAAGGTTAGGGTGATTTTTCCAGTTCTCTATAAATACATCAAACTTAGATTTGGGTTTATTTTTATTTTTTTTAGCTTCAATTTTGGCTTCTAATTTCGCCTCTTCTTCCATTGAAATAACAACATTACAATTTGAGCAATAATCGGCATCTATATTCCATGTGTTACACGATTTACATTTTATTTCAACCATAGTTTACAAATATAAAAAATTAGTCTTTTAGTAATTCAAATACGATACTATTATTAAATTAAAACCTGAAGTAATTCTATTTCTTCCTTTGAAATTCATTCAAATTAGTCGTAATGGTAAACATATTTGAAATACCTGCTGCGGAATAGAATGCAATACCGTAATCAAATCGAAACTTCTTTATTTTAAACCCAACCCCACCAGAAAAACCAGAGATGTTCATTCTTTTTTCAACACCTAACGCCAATCTACGGTTAACATTATAACCTAAACGAATTGAAAAGTTCTTAGATGGTATAATTTCCACTCCAAAATTAACATGTCTAAACATCTTCTCCACAAATCCTGCAGATGGAACCGGAATAGTATCTCCAGTTAAAGCATCATATGTTTCTACCGCACCAGGAATATTGTATGATAAATCCCATTTGGTTAAATCATGAATCATTAGGTTAAGTTTAAACGGGGCGTGATGAAATTTATAGGAGATACCAGCTAATAATTCTGTTGGCATTGGCTCATGATTACTAGCTGTATAACCTTTAATTTGATATCCAATATTTCTAGCAATCACAACAGCAGTAATATTAGACTTTGGATCATGAAATTGGGTAGAAATATCAACACCAATCCCAAACGAACTATAAGTTTCTAAATGAGAAAAAATTAAATTAAAATTTCCACCTATAGAAAAATAATCATTTAGTTTTTTAGCATAACCAACTCCTAAGGCATAATCACCCGCTGTAAATGTACCTTGGTTAAAACCAAATTCATCATATTTTGGAATAGATCCATAAGCAACATACCTCAAATGCCCTGTGAACATGCCAAGCTTGTTAAAATTCTTTCCATAAACAATTTGTCCATAATTAATACCACTTGGAAAAATGGCGTGATTCAAGCTCAAATTGTTATCCATTTTGGCTGAAATAGAAGCTGGGTTTGCTACTGATAAGTTGACGTCATCATCACCTCCCAAAGCAAAATCACCACCCAATGCCATTGAACGACTATTAAAATCTAAATCTAAAAATTGATATGTATTTTGCCCACCAATTTGAGACATACCTACAAAACTTATAAAAAGACTACCGAAAAGAATTATATTTTTCATACTAGATTATCAAACGAATCAATTTCACCTTTATTGCTTTCTATTTTGTTATTATTAAATACAAATATACCAATCTGAAAGAAATAATTATAATTTAAATTAGTATTTGAAAATTGAAAATATGAAATTCAAGTGTTTCACATAAAAAAGCGCGTCATCTAAGCCATTTTATATGACTATTTTCTATTTCTTTTGTATCTTTATACCATCAAATAAAAAATTATATACTTTTTACTTTATAGTAGACAGTTTAACACAAAAACAATATAAATTATGTCAGTAATAGTTGATTTAAAACATACATCTTGGGTTGATGTTGATTCAAATTCAGATTTTCCTATTCAAAACTTACCGTTTGGAATTTTTAAAACAGATTCATTAACCTCTAGAGTTGGTGTTGCTATTGGTTCTAAAATTGTTGATTTAAAAGCACTTTCTGTTTTAGGTTACTTAAATAACTTACCTTTTAAATCATCTGATTTTGAATCAGAGTTTTTGAACACTATGATGGGTAGAGGTAAAAAGGCAACTAGTGAATTAAGATTAAGAATTTATAAGTTATTACTATCTGACTTTGAAGACTTAAGAGATCATGCTGAGCATGCCGCTCAAATTTTAGTAGATCAAAGTGATGCTATTATGACTTTACCTATTAAAGTTGGAGATTATACAGACTTCTACTCAAGTGAACAACATGCATACAATGTTGGTTGTCTATTCAGAGACCCAGATAATGCATTAATGCCAAACTGGAAGCATATCCCTGTTGGATACCATGGCCGTTCTTCATCAATAATTGCATCAGGTCAAGCTATTCACAGACCAAAAGGTCAAATGAAACCACCTACTGCTGAAGTTCCTGTTTTTGGTGCCTCAAAATTATTAGATTTTGAATTGGAAACAATTTTCTACACGTTTCAAGGTAAACCTTTAGGAGATACTATTTCAACTGAAGAAGCTGATGATTACATTTTCGGAATGTCATTATTTAATGACTGGAGTGCAAGAGATATTCAGGGTTGGGAATATGTACCGTTAGGACCATTTTTAGGAAAAAGTTTCGCTTCTTGTGTTTCACCTTGGATTGTTACTATTGATGCCTTAGAATTTTTTAGAACTGCAGGACCTGTTCAAGACAATCCAAAAGTTTTACCCTATTTAGAATATAAAGGAAATAAGCATATAGATATTAATTTAGATGTAATTATTAAACCTGAAAATGGAGAAGAAAACATTGTAGGTCAATCAAACTACAAATATATGTATTGGAATATGAATCAACAATTAGCACATCATACTATAAATGGTTGTAATATTAATTGTGGAGATGGTTATGGTTCTGGTACTATTTCAGGTCCAGAAAAAGGAATGTATGGTTCTATGTTAGAAACATCTTGGAAAGGTACTAAACCTTTTAAAATGTCTGACGGAACAGAACGTAAATTTATTAATGATGGTGACACTGTTATTATGAGAGGACACTGTGAAAAAGATGGATTAAGAATTGGTTTTGGTGAAGTAAGTACGTTAGTATTACCAGCTAAATAATTTAAAACATAATATATTACTAAAGCTTATCTGGTTTAAAACTAGATAAGCTTTTTTTTTCAAATTATTTTAGGGCTTAAAATTAGTTATTAATTACTCAGTGGTAAAACATAAAAGTAAATAGAAATAAAATGAGATATACTTCCCAATAATACAAATAAATGAAAAATAGCATGGTTTAATTTAAGTTTTTTAAAACTAAAACTAACTGCCCCAATCGTGTAGAATATCCCACCAGAAAATAGCCAAAATAAACCTTCAATAGATAAGTTTTCTGTCAAAGGTTTTATAGCTATAATAATAATCCATCCCATGAGAACATATAACACTGTAGATAGTTTTTCATATTTCCCTATAAAAAAGAGTTTAACTATAACACCTACAATTGCAGATCCCCACGTGATTCCAAATAACGTCCAGCCTACTACACCATTAAGTGATACAAGAACATATGGTGTGTAAGTACCAGCAATTAAAACATAAATAGATGCATGATCAAAAATGTTTAATATGTTTCGAACCTTTTCTTTTTTAGCATTGTGATATAATGTAGATGCCATATAAAGTACAACTAAACTGCTCCCAAATATTGTAAAACTCACAATATGATAAGCAGTTCCATAAAGACTAGATCGAACAATTAGCAGAACCAATGCGATTACACTTAAAACGAAACCAATACCATGAGAAATCACATTAAGTTTTTCTTCTAATACAGAATATATTTTAGTTCTTTTGGGTTTACTCATTTATGTAAAATCTCTTTTTATAATAGTATTACTCTTTTTAAGTTTAATAATGCCAAACAAATTTAATGCTTTCATAATAATATAGGTTGGGTCAATTTCAAACCATCTCACACCTCCAAAATTTGCTCTACCCCCATGTTTGTGGTGATTATTATGGTAACCTTCCCCCATCATTAGCAAATCAACTGGTAATAAATTTTTTGATGTATCATCAACCTTAAAATTAACATATCCATAAATGTGCGAAAACCAATTGATAATCACACCATGAAAAGGCGCCATTAAAAAAGCAATAGGTAAAAATAGCCATTGCCACCAAACTGTTGCAAAGGTATAAAAGAAAAGAGTATAAGCGATCATCCAAGTGATCCTTGAAAATTTAGAACTAGCAAATTTGTCAAAAACATCCCATTGGGGCACATTTTTAGTGAACTTTGAATCCACTTCAACCCTTTTTTTATTTACATCTTGGTACTTGTTTTTTGTTCGCCACATCATAACAAATGGATTTTTGTCATACTTTGGTGAATGAGGATCTTTTTCCGTATCAGCATAAGCATGATGCATTCTGTGCATGACCCCATAACCATATGCGCTTAAATAATTAGAGCCTTGAAATATCCAAGTTAAAAAGAAACAGATACGCTCCACTGTCTTGGACATTGTAAAAGATTGATGTGCGGCATATCGGTGTAAAAAGAAGGTTTGAAAGAATAATCCGCAATACCACAGAATTACCATTAATATAAGAATTTCCATTTTTTTGTTTTAGTTAGTTCTAAAACAAAGGTATTACGCTTTTTTAGTCCCTACAATGAACCTAAGTTAAGAAATTCGTTTCCGAATTCGGCTAAGCGCTTGCGGGGTTACTCCAATATATGATGCTATAAATTTTAAAGGAATTTTTTTTATAAGCTTTGGCCTTTCCTTAAATAAGTTAAGGTAGCGCTGTTCAGCAGAATCATTTAACAAAGATTGTTCCCGTTTAGATTTTATTAAATACAATCGCTCAGAAGAAAAACGGCCAATTAAATTTCCGATTTTCGTAGAGTTGTAAACTTCTTGCAAGTCTTTATAGGAAATACTCCAAATTGTAGTTGTCGTTAAGGTTTCCAATTCGTACAATGACGGCATTTGTGTTAAAAAGGAATCGTACGCACTAATAAATTCATTTTCGAAACTAAATCCAAATGTTATCTCTTTTTCTTCATCTTCATTTGGAATCAAAAGTCTAACAATACCATCCTCTATAAAAGAAATATAGTTTTCAGTTTCTCCAACACTAAGCATTTTAGTTTTTTTTGAAAACTGCCTTCTTGATAATTTTGATGAGAATATATCCCAATCATTATCATCAATTTTAGTGATTTGCTCAATATGTGTCCGGAGCGTATTCACTATTAGCTTTTTAATTTTTCAAACGCTTTCCAAAGGGCATCTTGGGGAACTGGAGCAACAATTGTAATTAATTCTTTTTTCACTGGGTGAATAAACTCTAAAAATCTAGCATGTAAATGAATTGACCCATCCTTATTAGAACGTTTAGCACCATACTTTAAATCTCCTTTTATGATACAATTAACATTAGATAATTGAGCCCTAATTTGATGATGTCTCCCTGTTTTTAAATCTACTTCAATAAAATGATACTTGTCTCCACTTCCCTTTATCAAAAAATCTAACTCAGCACGCTTACTTCCATTCACCTCTTTTTCAAAAGCATAACTTTTATTTTGCTTTTCATTTTTTCGTAAAAAGTCAATTAGCGTTCCTTTTTTTTGTTTTGGCTTTTGTTCAGTTACTGCCCAATACGTTTTTTTGATTATTGTTTCTCCATCAATTGCTTTTTTTGCAAACATTTTATTCATCCTAGTCAATGCTTTGGAAGTTTTAGCAAACAATACAATACCAGTTGTTGGACGATCTAATCTATGAACTGTACCTAAATAGACATCACCAGGTTTATTGTATTTTTTTTTAATATACCCCTTAACTAAATCAGATAATGGTGTATCACCTGTTTTATCACCTTGTACAATATCACCAGACCTTTTATTAACAACAATTAAATGATTGTCTTCATAAATAACATCTATTGGTAAATTGTTCATAATTTGATGGATTGCTTACCTCAAAAGTATAAAAAATATTCTACTTTTGTGTCAAATTAATCGAATTACAATGAGAATATTATTTACAATTTTAACTTTATTAGTATTAACATCATGTGATCATAATTTAAAGCATGATAGAGTTGTTAAAAATGAGACTTTAGATACACTTACAGTTTATAACCCTGATTTTAAAGATACCACTTATGTTATTCTACCTCTACAAGAGGCTATTGTATATTCTTTTGAAAACTTAGATACTAAACAAGAAATGGAACCATGTAAATGGTTAGGCGATACATTATTCATTAAAAACACTATAGATTCTATTTGTCACAAATTCATTTCAGTTGAAGAAAACTGGACCTCAGTTATGGGAGGAACGGATAAAGCAAGACATCAAACCTGTACCTTCTCTGTAGATTCTACGGATTTAGGTTATTAATAAGCAGTATTTAATTAGCTATGTTGACCATTATTCCAACTTCTGAAAGACCACTTTCAAATTTAGAAATAGTTCAAGTTCATGAAATTATGCGTATTGCATATGAAATGACTGAAGAAGAAATTTGGGGAAAAAATTATATTAGATTATTTATTGAAGATTTCACTAAATTAATTGAAGAAGGTAATATCTATGTTGCTTATTTAAATGGTGTTATTGTAGGTTCAGTTCACATTTATCCTAAGGACAAAAATACATATACCTTCAGTTTATTGTCAAGTGATTTTAATTTTGGTGGTCAAGGCATTGGAACTGCACTAATTAAAAGAGTTGAAGAAGAAGCATTAAACAATAATGCCACTCAAATTAAAATGGAAATTTTACGTATTAAAGGAAAAGATATCCCTCATAAAATAAGGTTACACACCTATTATGAACGTTTAGGATATACGTATACTCATTCTGATGATTGCAGTTGTATTATTCCTGAATGGAAGTACAAGTTACTACTACAACCTAGCGATTTTGATTTCTATTCTAAAGAATTAAGCTAATACTAATCATATTTAAAAAATTGAATTTTCATTAATATATGACTTTCTGCAGTTCTATATCACTAGTAAATATTTAATTTTGTACTCATGAAGCGCATCATACCTATATTTTTTTTACTTGCATTTGTTACGACTTCTCTGAAACACTATTATCCCTACCTGGACTATTCTATAAATAAAAATTATATTTCTGAATTTCTATGTGTAAATAAGGATAAACCTGACCTTGGTTGTGAAGGTAAATGTCATTTGGATAAACAGATTGAAAAATTGAGCACAGAAAATAATGGAGACTTCCCTATCCCATCTCCAAACGAAGAAGTTAATATAATTCTATTTTTCCAATTTGAAAAACCTATTTCCTTTAGTATCTTGAGTGAAGTAGAATCAAAAAAATCTGTATACACTCCAAATATCGTATACTCTCTTTGCCTAGATATTCCAACACCTCCACCCAAGTTTTCATAAATTTATTTTCCGATTTTAATAAACACTTTATACTGATAGAGTGTAAAATTGTTATGGCTTTATCATAACAATAAATTGACTATTAATAAAATTTATAGAATGAAAGCAATATATATTACATTAATGACAATAGCTATGTCCTTAAACAGCTATTCTCAACAACTATTTAAAGGAACGGTGATAGATTTTGATACGAATGAGCCTTTAATAGGTGCTATGATCGAATTTAATAATACCACAAAAGGTGGCATTACAGATTTAAATGGGAACTTTGAACTAACCAATACATCAAAAATAGATAGCATATCTATTTCTTTTATCGGGTACTTAACAAAAACGGTTAAATGGAAGCAAAACATTACAGTTTCATTAACATCTTCATCATTGACCACAAATCAAGTTATTGTAACATCAAGTAGAGATAGACAAGAAAGAAAAGATACTCCTATGGCTATTTCAGTTATCTCCCCACAACTTTTAGAAGAAACCAAGGCGACATCAATTGACCAAGTTTTAAACAAAGTAAATGGTGTTTTTATGGTTGATTTGGGTAACGAACAACACAGTATGAGTATTAGACAACCTTTATCATATAAAAGTTTATTCTTATATCTAGAAGATGGAATTCCAATTAGAACTACTGGTGTTTTTAATCATAATGCACTTATTGAAATTAATATGGCAAGTACACAAAATATGGAAGTGATTAAAGGACCAGCATCTTCAATTTATGGAAGTGAAGCAATTGGCGGAGCTGTCAACTTTATTACAAAAAAGCCAACCATTTTACCTAAAGGTAAAATCCAAATTCAAGGTAATAACTTAGGGTATAAACGTGCAGACTTTTCAGCTTCAAATACGTGGAAAAAAGTTGGTATAATAGCCAGTGGATATTATGCCAACAGAAGCAATGGACCTAGAGATCATAGTGATTTTAATAAATTAGCTTTAACCTTAAGAGGTGATTGGAAGATAAATAAAAGAACACTTTGGACAAATGCATTGAGTTATATTGATTACAAAACTGATATGACAGGAGGTCTAGATAGCACTAACTTTTTTAGCCAAGATTTTACAAGTTTACAATCGTTTACTTACCGTAGTGTTAATGCGTTAAGGTTTAGATCAACATTAACTGAATATTGGTCTGAAAACTCAAAAACAAATTTCACAGCATTTGCTAGAAACAACTCTATTGGACAAAATCCACATTATAGAGTAAAAGATGATTATAAAGCTTGGACTGGAACAGGTAATCCATTATTAGCACATGGCGAAGTTAATGATAATACATTCCAAAGTTATGGGCTTGTAGCACAACACAAACAATCATTTAAATTTCTAAAAACAAATTGGATTTCTGGTATTAGTGTTGATTTTAGTCCAAATGCATATAAGGCTAATTACATTTCAATTGACAAAAATTTAGATGGAATTTACACTAACTTTACGAAAACGGATTCATTATTAGCGGATTATCAGGTGGACTTATTAAATTCATCTGCATACACGCAATTTGAATTAACTCCTTTAAAAAACACTAAAGTAGTTGCCGGTTTAAGATATGACCGTATTGATTATAATTATGATAACAATTTAGATTCTTTAGCTTACTCTGGTGCACCAGATGAACAAAACTATTTTGAGCATATTACACCTAAAATTGGTGTAACTTATGATATTGGAAAAGGTAATGGTGTTTATGCAAACTATTCGGTTGGTTTTTCTCCACCTGGTGTTGGTGATTTATATAGAGGAACAAAGGTTCCCACACTTAAACCGGCAACATACTCTAATTATGAATTTGGTGGATGGATAAGTTTAGTGAAAAACAAAGCAAATATTGAGGTTAGTTTTTATCAATTAAACGGAACTAATGAAATTATTAGCGTATTGCAAGATGATGGGTCTTCAAAAAATGAAAATGCTGGTCAAACTATACATGAAGGTATAGAATACACTCTAAATTTAACACCTGTTAAGTCATTAGCATTTCGTTTTAGTGGGGCAAATTCAAACCATACTTTTGTAAAACATGAAGAAGGCACTACGGATTTATCAGGGAATGAAATGAATGGTGCTCCTAAATTCATTGCTAATTCAGAAATTACATATAAGCCTCATTTTATTAAAAATGTACGTATTTCATTGGAGTGGCAACATACAAGTTCTTATTATTTAGATACTAAGAATACTGAAAAATATCCTGGATTTAATTTAGTTAATATTAGAATGGGATATAAAATCAAAAACTTTGACCTTTGGATAAATACGTTAAATGTTACTAACGAAGTATATGCTACAAATGTAAGTAAATCTAAATGGGGAAAAAGCTATAGAATAGGTAATCCATTATCAGTAAACATTGGTGTTGCATACAATTTTAAAGGAAAGAAAAAGTAAACCTTTTACATTATGAGGAGTAGATTATATCTGCTCCTCTTTTTAAAAAATAATTTTATGAAAAAGTATATATTTTTTGCACTAATTGCTGTATTAATCTCATGCGGAGTATCAGATAATAATAACATTGAAATTAGTAATAAGGAAATTAAGATCAAGGAATCGAAAATGATTTCTACAGGAAGAAGTTTAGCTGACAGTCCGTTCATTACATTAAATCACGAAAACAAAACGGTTATAAGTTGGGCAGAAGGTGAAGATGAAAATGCATTCTTTTATTATTCAATTTCTGAAGATAATGGAAAAACATTCACCCCACCAATTGAAATCAGTCCAACAAAAGGATTAACACCTCATAAAGAAACAATGCCTAAGTTAGCTTTTAAAATAGATGGTTCTATCGTTGCAGTTTATCAAAAAAGAACACCTACTCCAAAAAATAGATTTGCTGGTGCAATTTATTACACTCAATCATTTGATGATGGACAAACATGGTCAAAGCCTAATTATTTACATACGGATACTAGCGAGGGGATTGGTAGAAGTTTTTTCGATATTTCAGTTCTACCTGACGGAGAGATTGGTGCCGTTTGGCTAGATGGAAGAAAACGTCAACGAGATGGGTCTACTTTATGTTTTGCTAAAACTTCTAAAAATAAAGGATTTGGAAAGGATATTGAAATTGGTCAAAAAACGTGTCAATGTTGTAGAACAGATATTTTTGTAGACAATTCCGATAAAGTTCATGTAGCTTATAGAGATATAATTAATGACAGCATTCGTGACATTGTTCATTTGTCATCTTTTGATAATGGTATTTCCTTTACAGAATCTACACGAATAAGTGAAGATGATTGGGTTATTTTTGGATGTCCACATACTGGGCCATCTATTACAAATTCAGAGAAAGGTGTTTCTTTCTTTTGGTTTACTTCAGGTGGTACAGATGGTGTTTATACAACTGATTTAGCTGAAAACACAAATCATTTTACGGAACGTGAATTAATTAATCCACATGCTAGACATCCACAAGCCATTACATTAAAAAATGATGTAAATGTATTAACTTGGGATGAAACATTTAAAACTGAAAACGGTTTCATTGATAAAATTGGAATCAAGTTTAAAAATTTAGATGGAACAGAGCATATTAAATATGTTACTACAATTAATGAAGATTGTAACCATCCCGTTTTAGTTGAAGCTGATAATGGTAGCGTAATTTTATCTTGGACACAAAAGACACTAAAAAATGAAGTATCACAAGTGTATCAGACCGTTGTCACTTATTAGTACAATTTAATAAACTACTATTTTATAGTTATTAAATAAAAAAGCCATTCAAAACTATATGTTTTGAATGGCTTTTTTCATAACTAGTAAACCAATTAATCCTCTAATTGCATGTTGTGAAATACGTTAAGTACATCATCATCATCTTCTAATTTTTCTAATAATTTTTCAACTGAAGCAATTTGCTCTGCATCAGTTAAGGTTTTCATCACTGTGGGGATTCTTTCAAAACCTGATGATAATATTTCAATTTTTCTATTTTCTAATTCCTTTTGAATAGCTCCAAAACTTTCGAACGTTCCATAAATTGCGATATTGTCTTCATCAGCAAACACTTCTTCAGCTCCAAAGTCAATAAATTCAAATTCTAATTCCTCAGCGTCTAAACCTTCTCCATTTACAGAGAAGTTACACGTTCTGTCAAACATAAATTCAACTGAACCAGCTGTTCCTAAATTTCCATCACATTTATTAAAACAAGCTCTTACATTAGCCACTGTTCTATTGTTGTTATCTGTTGCTGTTTCAACAATAATTGCAATACCATGTGGTGCGTAACCTTCAAATAATGTTTCTTTAAAATCACCAGTCGTTTTTTCAGATGCTTTTTTAATGGCACGTTCAACATTGTCTTTTGGCATGTTGGCCGTTTTAGCATTTTGAATTACAGCTCTTAATTTAGAATTATTGTCAGGATCTGGACCGCCTTCTTTAACAGCCATTACTATTTCCTTTCCAATTCTTGTAAACGCTTTAGACATTGCTGACCAACGTTTCATTTTTCGTGCTTTTCTAAATTCGAATGCTCTACCCATTGTGTGTTATTTTATGATGTTCAAATATAATAAGAATGACTTGAAAATTATATATTCGTTAATGTGTTTTTTTATTTTTTTATGATTTTATAGTTCTTATAATCCAAATTCAAACCCAAAATAGATGCAACAAGCGATTTAAACCTATCCTTTAAGCTTTTATTTACGGTAGATAAGTCATGATCAAACGTCCAGTTTTTCATTTTAACCCGTTCTAGCATAACTTTTGGGTGCGTCCCTTCAAATCTTTTTAATTGCCTGACCTTAGATTCGTAATTAAATGACTTGGCTTTTACTACATTATCTTCCACCCACTTGTCATCATGCCATAGTTTATGAAACGATTCTTGTTTTTTTTGCATAGCCTCAGGTTCTTTAACCCATCCATAATGATTTACATAAGCGTCAATAGGAACAACATTAAGTTTTACATTATCCTCTTTTCTAAAGCCTTGTGCATCTTTATACGAATAAATAGAGGCATTGTTTTTTACAATTCTAATTTCATACTTGTACCAGTTTGATGAAATACCAACGTAATCATAAGAACCATAAAAATGCTGATACTTAAATAGTATACCATCCACATCTAAATCATCTTTATGTTTAAGCATTGCGGTTTTAATTACATCCAAATATTGTTCATGAATTACTTCATCACCTTGAATATAGAATCCCCAATCAGAATCGTTCGAAATTGCTTTAAATGCTTTGTCAGTTTCTAAAGCTAAAACCCTTCCTCCCTCACGGTTCTCTTTATCCCAAACGGTTTCAATTATTTTAATTTTAGATGAATTTATAGATTCAATCAATTCTAATGTATTGTCTTCAGATTTACCTACAGCTACTATAAAGTCATCACAAATAGGTAATATAGATTTAATAGCTTCAACTATTGGATAATCAAGTGATATTCCGTTTTTAATAAATGTAAAGCCTGTTACTTTCATACCCTAAATAATGTTATCCCTTGTGTTAAAGCTTTCTACATTTGCTTTTTCACTTAATTAATACTATATTTAGTAAAGATACAACTTTTCGTATGAACAAAAACAAGTTATTTACATCTATTATTTTTGTTTTACTACTATCTATTAGTGGAATAACACAAGACATAGAACAAAATGACTCTACTAGAATAGCAAATCAACCAAAAGATACTACCATTTTGTCGTTTAATAAAAAGCAGTATGATAAAATGATATTAAAAGGTGATGTCTTATTTTCTCATAAAGATTATTTGATTTCAAAAAAAATGTACAAAAGGGCTATACGTTTTCAGCCAAATTGGGATAATACTTACCCTAAAAATAAAATTATTGAAATTGACAAGATTCTTTCTCAAATTGCACAAAGTATTGAAGTATATGTCAAAGAATATGATGATACGTTTCAACAAGGCATTACTGAAGAACGAAAAAACTTAAAGTTTAATAATTACAATGAGATAATAGCCTATCAAATTATTAGAGTAGTAGTTATCGGGGAAAACTATTCTATTTATAAAAAACATGTCGTACGATCCACAGTGACCTATTCAAAAAACGGTATTGGTGTACCAAAATTAATTTGGGATGAAGAATCTAATAATATTAGCTTGAGGTGGAATTAAGCCAAAAAAATATAACTAATTTTTCTTACCAAATTTTATAAATTAACGAAATTTCATGTGCATTGAAACCATAACTTGATAATGGACCAGTAAGGATATCATATGAATACATAATTTTAAATACATCAGGACTTCTTTTTAAAGTTCCTCTATTAGAAGAACCATTAGGATGACTCGATTTTGTATATAGCTTTAATTGACACCCCAATTGAAATGTAATAGCATCCCTATGTCTATAGGTAACACCTACAAACAATTTCTTTTTATAATCAAACATATTATTTAATTCAAATATCTGAGCCCCGAAATTGGTCTTTAAATATCCTGTTGGAGTATAACCAATTTTACCTGTAAGTTGAAATTTATAAGACGCTAAAGCGAATAAATGTCTTGGATTAGAAAAACTAACTTTATCAATAACAGCTTCATTCATTTGTGTTAAACTAATACCTAATTTTAGTTTTTCTGTAATAAAAAGTAAGCCAAAGTTTACATTAAATACATTTCCAGAGATTGGATTAGAAGAAATTGGCCAGTCCCAACCAGTTGTTGGTGTAAACTTTAACGATTGATAATCTGTAGAAATACCAACACTTAAAGATCCATTAATTTTAGGAAGTGGTAAATGATACGCATAATTCAAATATATTTTATTGGAATTAAGTAGTCCAATTTCATTTAAAACATACCCTAAACCCACTCCGCTATTAATTTTTTTAAGGCTGTGCTCATAATTAGCCGAACCTAATTGTGGGTTAGTTCCATTATCTACAAACCGAGTTCTGTAATTAGAAGCAAAACTAATAGTTTCCACTCCTGAAGCAGTATGTGCTGGATTGTATATTGAATAATTGTTCCAAAACTGTGTAAATTGAGGTTCTTGTTGAGCAATACTTAACACAGAACTTAGAACTATAATAATGGTTAATTTATTTTACTTTTCATATATACCTATAACAATTTAAAGTAAAAAAAAGTTACAGTTAAGAGTATTCTTTTTTATAACACTCTACCCTCTTTTTTAGATTCAGCATCCTTAGACCTGCCCATAATTGAACCGATTACCATTCCGATTATCATACCTAAAGCAAGCCCTAATGATCTATCAAAACTAGACAAGGCAATAACACCAAAAAGAATTCCAAATGACATTCCTAAACCGCCATACAGTTTTGTGTAATGTAAATTTGGTACCAAGGTTAATTTCTCTTTTAAGAATTTCTCAAACTCTATTAATCCCTTTTTGTAGAATCTTAGTTTTTTTGTTTCGTTCGTGTTTAACTCCAAGTCATCCAATTCAACTTCTATAAACTTAAGTTCAACTGCGGTTAATTTTCGAATTGACAAGGACGTTAGCACGGAGACAAACTGCTTGTAAACTTTGACTTCAGATTTTTTTATCGATTGGTTTTTCAAATCTGTAAAAATGTGTAATGCGTTGTCTAATTTCATAATAGTATTTATCTTTTCTTGTTTAGTAACCTGAGGTATTAAATTATTACATAAAGTAATAACTATTTTTAAAATCAATCATTTAAATACTCTAAATCCGAAAGTAATGTATCCAACTTTTTTAACACTCGACCATACACAATCTTTAAATCGAATTCATAAATTTTACCTCCAAAAATGACAAGTAAACTTATAATTAAAAGCGCTACGCCAATTCCGATTAATGGAACTCCAAATACTAAATACGTGTCTGGAAAACCGTAAAGAATCTCCCCTACTAATCTTTCTCCTAATGGAATTCCTTCTACATCTTTAAACCAAGCGCCTAGTAATATGGCAATAAACACTATTGGATACATAAAGGATGCTACTTTCTTATTCACTGCTATTTGCTTTTTCATCCAATCACTAAATGATTTAAGATATTGAAAGCTATTGTTACTATAATCTATTTCTTTCAATCCGTTTAATAATTTCTTGTTTATAATTACAAGAATCGAAAGCGTAATAAAAACGATTAGCCCCGTAATAAAGGCGTCTACAATATAAGTAACCACCAAAAGTACACAAGAAAATATCACAATAGAAATTAAATTAATTTTAAACATACTCGTGAACTTATCAATTATGTGAATTGACTTTTGCTCATACAGATTATTGATTTTCGGTACGACTAATGCATCAGTGGCTAAAAAGCCTTCAGACCATATTTTTTCAATTGATTTTTCCATCTAATAAAGTTTTTAATTTTGTTTTTATTCTGCTCACTCTTACCCCTATGTTATTTGGGTTTGTTCCAATAATGTTTGCAATATCTTGATACGACTTTTCTTCCAAATACAACATAATAACAGCTCTATCAATCTCTGGTAATTTCCTAATCGCTATATATAGCAAGTTTAAAGATTCATCAGAAAATGCATAGCTGTCTTCCGTTTCTTCAGTAGCAATACTATCCGACACAAAATATTGACTGTTGTTTTTTCTTTTTTTTAGCAAAGTCAAACAAATGTTTAATGAAATTCGATACACCCAAGTACTCCATTCCGATTCTTCACGGAAATTTGGTTTGCTTCTCCAAATCTGCAAGCATACTTCTTGATAGTAATCTTCAAAGTCCTCTTGTGAATTAGTATATGCCCTGCATAACTTAATAATTATACCAGAAAAAGGTAAAATGTGTATTTTATAAAAATCGTTGCTCAAAATTGTCTTTTATTGATTAGTGGCACATATTTTAAATCATTACATAAAATTGTAATTATTTTTCAATTAATTAAAATCAAGGCTGAAATTAAGCAAAAAACTCTTTAAAGGAAACACATCATTCAATAACGTATTAAAATATAAAAGCTATCCATGTAAATATGGATAGCTTTAGTATAATCTAAAGAAAATAAGCTTTATACTAGTCTATTTTCATTTTTTCACCTCAATTAATGTCTTGATGCAACATCCCCAACTGCGTTGTCTTTAATGACTTTTGATTTAGGGTTACCAAAATAATCTACATTACCAACACCACTTGATGTCACATCTAAAAAATTTCTAGCATAAACTTCAACATCACCAACACCTGAATTTGAAACAATAACCGTATTAGATATAAAGTTTTTAGCTAAGATATCTCCAACTCCCGAATTTGACATATCTAATTTATTAGAACTTCCTGAAATTGTAATATCACCAACTGATGAATTTCTTAGAACCAAATTCTCGCAAATAATATTCAAATTAGCATCTCCAACACCATTGTTTATAATTTCAATATCATTTAGTTTCAAACTAGTTTTCGTTAAAACGTCACCTACAATATTCATGTCAATTTCAGTAATATCAACCACTGTAATATATACATTAAGTTTAGTTGATTTTCTAATTGAGACTTCTTCCTTATAATCAATAATTAATGTATTGTTTATGTTTTTCACTCGTATTAACTTTGCAATATTTTCATCAGTTTCAATAGTTACGGCTTCTTTATCGCCTTGCTTAAACACAATATTAAATACGCCATCAACTTCTAATTCACTAAAAGAGTCAATGTTAACATTTTTTGTAATGACCTGACCATTACCCGTAATTCCATCTTTTAAAAAAGAGGTGCAACTTGAAAGTATTCCTAAGGTGAAAACCATTAGAATGATAATTAGAGATTTCGACTTTTTCATAATTTATGTATTTAATTAAAACTGTTTCTTTTTAAGTAAGACACTTTAAACATCAATTAAGTTACAATTACACCAAAACAATTTCAAATCAATATATAAAAATGACTTGAATAAAAAACATCTACCCTCAATCAATACAATAAAAAAAGCCATCTATGTTTTTACATAGATGGCTTTTTTAAATTAAATATTCTATCTATTAAAACTGTTTTTCAATCCAACCTAACACGTTAGTTTCAATTCTTGAATGAATATCAGTTACATCAGATTTTATGAATTTATCTCCTGTAATTTTTTCATATAGCTCAATATAACGTTCAGATACCATTGTTACAAATTCCTCAGGCATTTCTGGCATAGTTTGACCATCTAGCCCTTGAAAATCGTTTTCAATTAACCATTGACGAACAAATTCTTTTGACAATTGTTTTTGATCTTCTCCTTTTGCCTGTCTTTCAGCATAACCATCAGCATAAAAGTAACGAGAAGAATCTGGTGTATGAATTTCATCTATCAAATAGATTTTACCATCTTTTTTTCCAAATTCATACTTAGTATCTACTAAAATTAAATCTTTCTCTGCCGCTATTTCAGTTCCTCTTTGAAATAGAGCATATGTATATTTCTCTAATAATTCGTAATCTTCTTTAGTCACAATGTTTTGAGCGATAATTTCTTCTCTAGAAATATCTTCATCATGTCCTTCTTCAGCTTTAGTTGCTGGTGTAATAATAGGTGTAGGAAATTTATCATTCTCTTTCATTCCTTCTGGCATTGCCACACCACAAAGCATTCTTTTTCCTGCTTTATATTCTCTAGCCGCATGACCAGACATATACCCTCTAATTACCATTTCAATTTTAAATGGCTCACATTTGTGTCCAACTGCAACAGCAGGATCCGGTGTAGCCATTAACCAATTAGGCACAATATCAGAAGTTGCTTTTAAAAACTTTTCTGCTAATTGATTTAACACTTGACCTTTAAAAGGAATTCCTTTTGGTAAAATATAATCAAAAGCTGAAATTCTATCGGACGCTACAATTACAATTAATTGATTTTCTAATGAATAAACATCTCTAACTTTTCCGTTATAAACATGCGTTTGGTGTGGAAATTCGAAAGTAGCTTTTGTAATTGCAGTCATAATAATTTACTTTTTAGTTTTAAAGTTTACAAAATTAATTTAATTATTTTGATTGATAAAATTTTACTCTAAATGTTTCACTATTTTATTAACAAAAAAAGGAGAAACAACATTGTTTCCCCTTTTTTTTGAAATTTTGGATGAATATCCTAGAAAATAGTATTAACTGAGATCAAAATTAAATCTATAGTTACAGCAAGTATACTTGAATATACAATATACTTCATTGGCGCTACTGCTAAAATCATAGATAGGGCGGCCATAGTTGAGAATGCTAAAAGTACTAATTGAATTGTAGAATGAATTCCTCCTACGCCAACTGCAATACCACCTAAAATTCCGACTACTAATAAAAGCATTGAAACTATACCATAACGATTGATGTCATGGTCAAAGAAAATATTATCAATAAATGTTATTCCTGTTAATTCTGTTTTTTCTGATTGCATAATAATTTTGTTAGTTATAGCAGTCAAAAATAAGTATAAGAAGAAGTGTAAATAATGACGTAAATCAGTTTTTATTATGCGTTATCACATGTTTTAAAAATTGACCGGATACAATTGATAATAACACAAAGGCTAAAAAGAAATATAATCCAATTAATGTATTTGATGCAGTGTCTATTCCAACATTCATACTAGCAAAAGAAAAAACTGCCAAAAAAACCGCTGAAATAAATACATCTGCCATGCTCCACTTACCTAATTTGTTAATAATTGATACTGAACGTAGAGCTAATTTGGTATTAGGCTTGATTAAAGCGATTAAGCTAACAAACAATTTAAATAAAGGAAATACAATACTAAAAAGTACTACACACAACCCAACTAATAAATTACCTCCGGTAAACAATAACTTTATCAATTCAAATACCGATTTGTTTTGATATAAAAAATAGGTTCTACCTTCAAATGTTTTAGAAAAAAGACCACTCCCTAATTTAAAATCTATTGAATAGGCTTCTACTTCTATAAATGGCGTTTGTAATCCTATGTATAAAAAAGATAGCGCAGCAAAAATGAATACAATCCCTAATACACGTCGCTTTTCAACTGTTGACTGATAGATTAAGTAATTGATAAACGCATAAACCAAGACTACTACAAGCAAAGCAAACCCATATTTTAAAGCTGTATCGTACTCACCAGATGCTTCTTTATACAATACATCCCATTCCTCTAATTTTGATTCTCCATTACCAAAAAACGGAAGAATTTCACTACCATCTAAAACTCTATTTTCTAGATTCAAAAGGTCTGCTATTTCATTTTTATTCACTTTATATTGATTCAGTTGTTGAATAATTTTAGTGGACAAAAATGTAACACAAAAAAATAGCAGTACTGTAGATAGAATTAATACTTTAAATTTTCTCATAGTATTTAGCAATTAACAAATAATATGCAATGAATTTGGTACAATTTTAATATTAAAAATAGCTTCACCTTCCATTGGTTCACCATCAATATGAAAAATAGCTTTATCTTGATTTAAAACTTCAATCTGCACATCCTCTTTAGCATCAAATTCATTATAAAACTTAGAATAATTAATCTGTTTAGTAAAAAATTGTTTTCCCATTAAAAAAATATCCTTTAGTTTAAACTCATCTAAAAATACATGTTCAAATACACCATCTTGTATATCTGACTTTGGTGAAATAGTAAACCCATTACCAAACTGTGATGAATTTGCTACACAATACATGAATGCTTTTCGTTCAACTATTTTATTTTGATGTGTCACTTTAAACGTTAATGCTTTATAACTAGCATATTCTTGGTTGATTAACTTGGCATAGCTTAAAAAACCTCTTTTATTGTACTCATCAAACTTTTTAGCGATATGGGCGTCAAACCCAAAGCCACACGTACCCAAAAATGGAATACTGTTAACAGTAGCCGTATCAATAGTTATACGATTAAATTTATTGATGGTAAGCAATGCTTGTTTAATTCGTAATGGAATTTTTAAGTGTCTCGCTAAACCGTTACCAGAACCAGTTGGAATTATACCTAAAATTGTTGAAGAATTAATTAATGCTGATCCGATTTCATTTACTGTACCGTCTCCTCCAATCGCTACAATTACAGCATACTTATCTTTAAGTTCTGACGCTATTTCAAATCCATGTTTACGATACTGAGTGTACTTTATTGTGTGATTAAATTTAGTTTTATCTAAAATTTTATCAATACATTTAGGTATGATATTCTTTTTTCCAACACCTGATATTGGATTAATTAAAAATAATATGTCAATTTTTTCAGACATTAATTAGCAGTCATTTGATTAGTGATTAAACTTTGATTGTAGGTTTGAATATACGCTTTTAATATATTTTCTAATAGTTTTACTAATTCAACTTGTATTGAAAGTAAGTTTTTAGTTTGCATTTTATCTTCTAAAGCATATAAGCCAATTACTTTTTCATTTTGATATAATAGGACGTGACCCAACCCAAAAATAAGATGTTTGTTATTGTAATAGGATACACTAAAGTGATTTCCACCATCAAAAATACTTTTCCCAAACCCAAAAAATGGAGTCTTGTAACCTATTAAATCCAAGATTGTTGGCATAATATCAATTTGACCAACCACGTCATTATTCCTACCTTTTAAGGCTATCATACTTGGACTGAAAAATACTAAGGGAATATGCATAGCGCCAATTTCTTTATAATACTGTGGGGTATTACTTGCTGGCGTGTGATCTGCAGTAATAATAAATACAGTATTAGCATACCACTCTTGACTTTTTGCATAGTTAAAAAACTGTTGCAGTGCAAAATCAGTGTACTTAACTGAATTGTGCATTTTAGTTTTTCCTCCTGTAAAATCAGCTTTAAATTCTTCAGGAATACTATAGGGCGGATGTGATGATAAACTGAAGATAGTAGAAAAGAATGGCGCTTTCATTTTTGTCATTTGTTCTACTGACCATTTAAAGAATTTGTCATCATAAATTCCCCAAGTACCATCAAAATCAGATTCATCATTATATTCGGACCTTCCAAAATAGTGATTGAATTCTACCTTATTCGAAAACTGGTCAAAGTTCATAGACCCGTTTGTTGCCCCATGAAAAAAGGCAGATTCGTATCCTAAATTATTTAAAACTTTTGGTAAGGACTCAATTGTATTTGTGGCATAATTAGAGGTAATAAACTCTTGCTCCATTAGTTTTGGAATAGACGATATAACGGAAGGTACAGCATCCAAAGACTTTTTACCATTTGCATAACAATTAGTATACACCAAAGATTCTGAAATTAAGGAATCTAGAAATGGAGTATTTACTTCTTTCTCACCATTTATTGCCGCTATATACTCTACTGAAAAACTTTCTAATAATAAGACAACTATGTTCGGCTTATTTAGTTGATTTGAAGTCCTGCCAACGGTTTGAATCGGATTAAAGATAGACTCTAATTCTTTCTCATTAAAATAATATTTTGATTCTAAACTACTTCTACCCCATGATTTTACAACTGTGAATGCAGAATTCAATACCAAGTTAACTTTTTCATCCTTAACAAAAGCTGTCGTATTTATAGGTTCAATTGGTCGTAAACCAGTTCCTCTCCCCAATAGTATAATCAAACCTGTACCAATTACAAAAATCACACTCTGTTTACCCCAACTTTGAGTTTTTGAATCGTCTTGCACTCTATTTATTCTTTTATATAAAAAGAGACTTAAACTCATTAAAACAAGTGTAATCAAAAACAAGAACCAATAGTCTAATAAAAAGGAAGGTAACTGCTGTTGTAAATCATTACCAAAACCAAGCATAGTAAAAGTAGATTCAGTAATTCTAGAGGTTGTAAACTGAAAATAAACTACATCCGCAATATTTAATAAAACTGAACTCAGTAATAATGAGAAGAATAAACTACCTGAAACTAACTTGAACATGTTGGAAGTTCTCCATTTATTAGGAAATAGTTCAATAACCACTATGGGAATAAAAATAATAGCTGTAGCGACAAAATCAAACAGTATTCCAACAAAAAAATCAGTTAAACCAACATTTGGAAATTGTGAACTATTGAAAGTAAAAAACACTACCCTACACAACGAAAACACCAACATAAAAATGCTGAATTTCAAAATAAATTTGGTAACGTATTTAGGGAAAATAGTATTCAATTTCAAACCAATTAAAAAAGCGGTCCACCTTTTTAAACAGACCGCTTTACAATTATTTTTCTGTAACTCTTAACCAATAGTTAAATAACGCTTGCGTTTTGTCATCAAAGTTAGTTTCATACTTAAAACGTTTTGTATCACGTTCTCCCATTTTTACAGTGTAGGTTTTTAAAATATTATCTCTAGACAATACCACTTCAAATTCATCACCAGCTTTTAAATTGTTAGTTAACAATTTAAATTCTGCTTGATCTACTCTAAACCCATTAACAGCAATTAACTCATCATTTACTGATAAACCTTGAGCTTCAGCTGCAGAACCTTTAAACACTGATGTAATAATTAATTTACCACCTTTATTTCTTGTTCTTAACCCTAAAAAGGCTTCAAATCCAGGAGTAGAATTATAAATATTAACCCCTATGCCATCAAAAAATCGTTTATAATCTACTGTTTCAGTATCGTAAACATAATTTTTAATGAACCAATCCATGTCTTCACCAATAAAACTTTCTAACGTAGTTTGAAACTCTTCTTCCGTAAAACCAACATCACTTTTCTTATAAAAGTCGTTATATAATTTTTGCATAAAATCATCTAACGATTTTTCACCATTGAACTTTTTAATAATATGTAAATCTAACATGGCTGCTAAGATTTGACCTTTAGAATAATATGAAATACCAATATTCATACTATTTTCAGTATGACGGTAAGCTTTAATCCAAGCGTCATAAGATGAATGAGCCACAGGTTGAACTTTATTACCTGGTTGGTTTTCTACATAGTTGATTGTACCAATTAATCTATTAAAGTATTCATCTTCAGAATAAAATCCTGCTCTACGTAAAATCAATTCATCATAATAAGAAGTGAATCCTTCCATTACCCATAACAAATCAGTATAATTTTCATTGTCATAATCAAATGGACCTAATGCTTTAGGACGCAAACGTTTTACATTCCATAAGTGAAAATACTCATGGGCTACCAATGAAATAAAACCATAGTAGTTCTTATCATTATATGTCCATCTATCGACTTCTAAGGTAGTTGAATTTTCATGCTCTAAACCACCACTACCAACAGTTAAGTTATGGATAATGAATAAGTATTCTTCATTAGGATTGTCATTAAACACCTTTGTTTCAGCCTCAACAACCTTAGCCATATCTACTTTTAAACGTTCAATATCATAATTACCTTCACCAAACATAGCAATAGTGTGTTTTACACCTGCCGCAGTAAATGTATGTTCTGTTTGATTTCCAATTTCAATAGGTGAATCTACTAATTCATCATAATCAGCATAAGTAAACACATTTCCTTTTCTAGCTAAAGCGGTAGAGATTTTTTTAAAACTTTTATGAGGATTAATTTTTAATTTCCCACCTACATTTTTTTCTCCTTCTACATACATAAACATTGACGTTCCATTAACATATCCATGAGCATCATCTAAGAAACTTGTTCTTACAGACAATTCAAATGCATATACTTCATAATTGATTGTAATGTTTTTTGCACCATTAGTAATGACACACCATGTGTTTTTATTATCCTTTTTTACTTCTAATTCATTTCCTTTTGAATCTTTAGCCTTAACTAAATTAACAGATTTAGCAAACTCTCTAATCAAATATGAACCCGGTGCCCAAACTGGCATCTTAATAGACAAACACTTTCCTTTTACTTCACTCACATTCATTTGAACTTCAAAATAGTGTGAATTAGGGTTTTCCATGCTTAATTCGTAATCGACTTGAATTGCAAAAGAATTTAACGAATAATAAGCTATTGATAGCAGTAAAAAAAAGTATTTTTTCATTTTTATATAATTTTACTCAAAAGTATTAATTTTTATTAAATTTGTTACCATATAACTAATATCATATTATGAAAAAAGTAATTTATTTAGCATTATTAACAATTACAACTGGATTTTACTCATGTAAATCGGATGTAAGTACTGCAGAATCAGCCAACACTAACAATGAAGAATTGGCTATGCTTAAGTCTGAAAAAAGAGAATTAGAGTCTCAATTAGCTGCTAAAGATTCTGTATTAAATGAATCTATTTTACTTTTTAACGAAATTGAAGACAACTTAGCCATGATTAATTTCAAAGAAGATGAAATTAGAATCAAATCACAAGATGTTGAATTAGCTGAGGATGGTAAACAATGGATTTTACAACAAATTCAAAATATTAACCAATTACGTGAAGACAACAAAAGAAAAGTAAACCAATTAGCTAAACAATTAAAAAATAAGAACAATAAAATTGCAAGTTTAGAGAAGTTAGTTGCTAACTTACAAGGTAAAATTATTGACCAAGATGTTGAAATTGATATGTTACGCTCAGAATTAGAAGATTTAGACCGTGAATATGTTGAGTTATTAGAAGCATATGAAGCACAATCAACAATGACATTGGAATTAATGAAAGATGCTAACAAAGTATATTATGCTTATGGAACTGAAGCCGAATTAATAGCTAATGGTGTTATTGTTAAAGAAGGTGGATTTATTGGAATTGGTAAAAAAACAAATTTAAAAGGAGACTTTAATGATGATTACTTTACGGAAGTTGATTTAACTAAAACTAAATCAATAGATATAGAAGGTGGTAAAAAAGTTAAATTAATTACGGATCACCCTTCATCATCTTATACAATTGATTCAAAAGATAAACAACACACGATTAAAATTTCAAACGAAAAAAACTTTTGGAAAGTGTCAAAATACTTAGTGGTTATTGTTGATTAATGGTTACGCTATTTTATATTCAAAATCCTTATCATTCTGTTGATAAGGATTTTTTTGTTTTATTATAATTTATAAATTATGACTATATTTGAATCGATTAATTAACGTGTATTACTTATGAGGAATGGTCTACTTCTAATTGCTTTTGGTGTTTTGAATCTATTCTATACCAATGCCCAATCACCAAATATAATTTTAATTATTGCAGACGACTTAGGTGTTGACGCCTTAAATGGCTATCATATTGGAGACGTAAACCCTACAACCCCTCATTTAGACAGTATTAGAAACAGTGGAGTTACTTTTTCTAATGCCTGGTCATCACCAGTTTGCACGCCAACACGTGCAGGTATAATGAGTGGTATGTATGGGAGTAAAACAGGAGTCAAAACCGCACCTGGAAATTTAGACCTGTCATTCACATCCCTATTAAAGGCAGTTAAAGAAACTAACCCTTTATATTCGTCCGCTGTAACAGGAAAATGGCATATTTCACATCCGCTTAATGAAATGCATCCGTTTCAACATGAAGCTGATCATTATATGGGAGTAATGTCTGGTGGTGTTTTGGGATATAATAATTGGGATAAAACAGAGAACAATACAACGGTAAATTCAACTGATTATGTTACTTCATATTTTACTGATGATGCTATTAACTGGATTAACAATCAAAACAACCCTTGGTTAATGTGGTTAGCTCATGTTGCTCCTCACACCCCTCTTCACGTTCCACCGGCATATATGCACTCGCAACCATCAACTAATTCACAGCTAAAAAAATATATGGCCATGATAGAGTCATTAGATTATGAAGTGGGTAGAATATTAGATGCTTTTACACCAACCGAAAGATTAAATACAGTTGTTATTTTTATTGGTGACAATGGTACACCGAACAATGTATTACAAGAATATCCAACTGATCATGGAAAAGAATCACTTTATCAAGGTGGAATTCATGTTCCAATGTTTGTCTCTGGAAGTGGAGTGACTAGAATTGGAGAAGTTGAACCAGCCATGGTTAACGTTATTGACATTTATGCCACTGTTTTGGAATTGGCTGGTGCTAATTTGGATGGAGGAATTCATAATAGCCTAAGTTTCAAACATCTTTTAACCGGTTCAAATTCACCAAAAAGACAATATAATCTATCAGAGCTAGACACAAATCAAGCATCTATTAACACTCAAGGTTACGCTATTAGAGATAACGTTTATAAGTTAATAACTTACGTAAATGGTGATCAAGAAATGTTTAATCTTATACTTGATACTTTAGAAACAAACAATCTACTTTTGGGCGTTTTATCTAATGAAGAAGCCAATTTAAAAGTTGAACTTGAAAATGAAGCAAATCAAAGAAGGACGGCATGGTCTTGTCATGACGATATTAAAAATGGAAATGAAACTGGAATTGATTGCGGAGGAACGTATTGCAGTCCATGTTTAAACTCAATTTCTTTAGATTATTTAGATTCTAAAATTGACATATTCCCTAACCCTACAGAAGAAATGCTAACTATTCACACTAATCATTTAAAATCGATTGAACTTTATAATAGCTTTGGCCAACTTGTCTTAAATTCAAAACAAGTTAATGGAAAATCGATTATAGTGAATGTTTCCAATTTGAAACCTGCTATTTACTACATAAAAATAAACGTTAAAAACGGTAATGCGCTAAGAAAAATTTGTATTAAATAAGTTTAATACAGCGTGACTATCATATTATATTGGTAAACCAAAAGATTGTTTATATTTTCAACCGAATCATCTAATTAAAAGATAAATTCCTTTGTCATTTCGTTATAAGGATTTTTTCTGGGGTGTCTTAACGTACTTTTCAGTATAGCAATTTGAATGTAATCAACTTTTAAGACTACCGACTCCTATAATAAATCAATTCGACTAACCGCATTGGAACGGTTTAAACACTGTTATTAATTATGAATATCAGTTTCAACAACAAGCTATAACAGGTATACTAATAACATATACTATCCAATTAAAATGATTATGTTTGTTAGGTACATAATATGAAATAAGAACAACTCTTAAGGTGAAAGTTGCTATTAGTGATACGTTACCACCAACTCAATAAAATGAAAAAAAGCAAATTAAAAACATTATTAATTGCAATAGCTATCCCAACGTTATATGCTGTGACTTTAAGAGTAATTTTCGGAATAAAAACTTGGGACGAATTGTTTGGAGTAATGACAGTTACCTTTTTGTTTTTATTACCAACAACAGTTGGAGCTTTAACTGTTTATTTATCAAGTGAAGAAAATGCAAAAAAACATTCTTATCAAGTTTTTGCACCTTGGCTTCCAATTTTTTTATTTTTAGTAATTACAATTGCATTGGAAATTGAAGGTTGGGCTTGTTGGCTAATGATTTTACCATTATTTTTAATTGCTTCTACAATTGGAGGATTTATTGGAGCTTATCTAAAATTAAGAAGAAGGAATGATAAATTAAATATTTCAATTCTTGTCTTATTACCTTTTATTTTTTCTCCTATTGAAAGTCTAATTGAAACTATACCTGGTACCTATAAAGCTTACACTTATATTGACATTAATGCCCCTGCTGAAAAAATATGGGACAATGTAACAAGTGTTAAAGAGATTAAAGAAGATGATGATAAAGGATATTTAAGCAATTTTTTAGGTTTTCCTAGACCAGTAAAAGCTGAATTAAATTTTGAAGGCGTTGGAGCTTTTCGTGAAGCAAAATTTACAAATGGTTTGGTATTTAATGAAAGAGTAACTGAATATATTCATAATAAAAAAATGGTTTTTACTATACAAGCAAACACTTACGATATACCTTCAACAACATTAGATGAACATATCTTAATTGGAGGAGATTACTTTGATGTTCTAAACGGTACTTACGAACTTGAAGACCTAGGAAATGGAATACATAGACTTCACCTTTATAGTCATTTTAAAATGAAGACTACTTTTAATTTTTATGCAGGCTGGTGGGGAAAATGGATAATGAAAGATATTCAAAATAATATTCTGAAAATAGAAAAAGAACGTTCAGAAATTGAATAAATTAAAAGTGGTAATGGAATAGACGAGTGATAGTCGAATGACTATCAATACTCTCTCTCAGTTCAGTTGAATTAATCTAAACAACACCTTACATACGTCAGCTGCGCGACTACTCAACAAATTAAAAGCAATTAACTTTTATTTTTTATGTACCAAACGGACGTTCGCTAATTTAATCCGGTAGCTATCATATTAACTTTTTAATAGTACTCTCTTAAACTAATGTAACCTTTCAACTTTAGTTGTTATACAGGTATCATTGTGTTTAACATTAGACTTTATTCAGTTTAATATTTATATTTTACTTTCATGAACTCATTCCACATTTTTATCATTCTTTTACAATACAAAAACACTTACCAATAGCTGTGAAAAATTTTATTGAAATTTATAACAATGAAAGATTACACTTACCTCTGGTAATTAAGCGACTAATTCGGTTGCAAATTTAGTGAAAATTAGTTTTTAACTTACATCCGTATTTAGTAGGTCTAGACATAAATGACCAAAACTGTAACCAAAATATAACTTACCGTGTCTTATGAATACAAAGACATTTAATTTTATGAAAAAAAACAAACCATTACTTTTTCTATTTTTTGCTATATCCTATTTAACAATAGCTCAGGAAAATCCAAATTCTGATTTATATAAAACTATTATTTCAAAAGACAGTTTGCTTTTTGATGTCGGTTTTAATACTTGTGATATCAGTAAGTTTGAAAACTTATTTAGTGAAGATTTTGAATTTTTTCACGATAAAGACAGTATTTCACATAAAAATCAATTTATATACAATCTTAAGAATGGACTTTGCAGTTCACCTGAAAAATATCAATCTAGGAGAGAACTGGTTAAGGGAAGTACTAAAATACACCCTTTATTCAAGAACAAAAAAATATATGGGGCAATTCAAATTGGAGTTCATAATTTTTATGAAACAATAATAGGACAAAACGAAATATTTGCAAGTTCCGCAGATTTTACTCACGTTTGGTTATTAGAAAATGGTCATTGGAAATTGAACAGAAGTTTAAGTTATAATCATAAAAATGAATTAATAGAACCTGAAATCAATCTCGACAACACTCAAGAATTAGAAACTTGGCTGAAAGAAAATAAAGTGCCTATTTTAGGTCTTGGGCTCATTAATCAAGGGAAACTTCAGGAAATAAAGGTCATAGGAGATTTAAAATCAAGAGAAAGAGCACCGTATAATACAATTTTTAATGTAGCATCATTAACAAAACCAATAACAGCACTAGTTACTTTAAAATGCATTAGTTTGGGAAAATTGAGTTTAGACGAACCAATCTATAAATATTGGACTGACCCAGACTTAAAAAATGATCAACGTGTAAAATTGTTGACAATAAGACACATATTAAGTCATCAAACAGGATTTACTAATTGGAGAGGAAATAGCGAAAACGGAAAATTACATTTTAAGTTTACACCAGGTACTCAATACCTATATTCTGGTGAAGGTTATGAATATTTACGAAAAGTATTGGAAATAAAATTTAAAAAATCATTAAACCAACTTGCTACAGAGCTAATCTTTGAACCTTTAAAAATGAAAGACACAAAATACTATTGGGACGAAAACACAGATGAAGATAGAGTTGCATTAGGTTATGATATCAATGGTATTAGTTACGAAACTTATAAAAGAAAAACAGAAAACGGAGCTGATGATTTGTTAACAACAATCCAAGATTATGGAACTTTTTTAATAAGTGTTTTGAATAGTCAAGGACTTTCAGATTCAATATTCAAAGAAATGCAAACCAATCAAATTTCAACAAAGAATGGAAAACATTTTGGACTGGGATTTGAGAAATATGACTTTAAAGATGGGAATTATGCTTTATCACACGGAGGTGCTGACAAAGGTGTGCAAACGATTGTATTTATATTTCCAAAAACAAAGCAAGGTATATTAATTTTCACCAATGTAGATGATGGATATAAAGTTTATGAAAAAATTTTAACTCACTATTTGGGTGACTATGGAAAAGAAATTATTAAAATTGAAACTGGAAGTAAATAACTACCTACAATCGGCAAACGGCAGACAGTTGAATCACCGCCTACCAACACGATTCTACTGAGTTTATCCAAGTAACACCGTCCATACGTCAGCTACTCGACAACCCTACAAATTTAAAGCAATTAACTTTTAAGTAGTAATATTTTAAATAATATAATTTTTCAACCTTAGATGTTTTACAGTTATGGTTGTATTTAGTTTTGATATTTCGATTTCAAAAAACAGTTCCTCATTTTGTATTCTACTCCAAGCATAGGCTTAACCTCCACCACTCTACACAAACCAAACCTAAACCCTATAAACCAATACGTTACAATACAAAAAACACTTATCAATAACTGTGAAAATGTTATTAAAATTTATAACAATGAAAGATTACGCTTACCTTTGGTTATAAGACTCCTAATGCGGTGTGAAAATTTAGTGAAACTTAATTTTAACCTGTACCTGTATCTTAGGCTAGACATTTAAACTAAAACAACTGAAAAAAGTACTTATCATATTAATTATTTTGTGTTCGCATTTACCTCTACAGGTTTCTGCGCAACAGGATTCTCTTACCCTTACTTCAGATGAAAAAACATGGATTAAAAACCAAGATACCGTTTACTTCGGATATGATCCTGATTGGAAACCGTATGAGTTTATAAACAACAAGGGATTACATGACGGTATTATGGAAGAATTATTACAATTAGTCAGAGAACGTTCAGGACTCAATTTTCAACCTTATCCAAACCTTACATGGGAATCTTCATTAAAAGCCCTTAGCACTAACAAAGTTCAATTTCTACCATGTATTGGAGTAACAGAAGATAGAGTTAAAATAATGTCGTTTACCTCTGAATACATGTCTTTCCCTTTTGTTATCATAAACAGAAAAGATGATCAGTTTGTTGGTGAAATGAAAGACTTAAAAGAGCTGACATTAGCCATGCCTATTGGCTATCTGATAACAGAAAAAGTGGAACGCAACTATCCCGAAATAAAAATAGTATACACTAACAGCTTTGAAGAAGCTCTATTGCTAATTATCACAAATAAGGCAGATGCTACTTTAGAAGGGCTTCCCGTTGCCAGTTACTATTTGAATTATAGGGGATTCGATAATTTGCAGATTGCAGCTAATGCCAATAAATATGACATGAATCTACACATGTCTGTCAAATTGGGAAATGACACACTATTGAGTGTTCTTGAAAAATATATTAACTCTATTACCCCAAGTGAAAAGCAAAATATCATTAACAAATGGGTTACAGTTCAATATCAGCACGGAGTTAATATGAAAAGAGTTTGGAGAGTCACAGCTTTATATACTTTGGTGATATTAATTATACTGGGAGTTATCATAATTTGGAATAGAACATTAAAAAAACAGATAATCAGACGGAAACAGGCAGAAAAACAACTTGTTGCTACCAATAAAGAACTTCGCCTTCAAAAAGAACTCTTAGAACAGCGTAATAAAGAAATTACTGACAGTATTATTTATGCCAAACACATTCAAAATGCGATCCTTCCTCCTAATGATTTGATTAAGCAACACCTTCCACACAGCTTTATTCTATATAAACCTAAGGATATTGTAGCAGGTGACTTTTACTGGATGGAATCAAAGGGAGATTCAGTATTTATTGCAGTAGCAGATTGCACTGGTCATGGCGTTCCCGGAGCATTGGTTTCTGTGACTTGTAACAACAGTTTAAACCGTTCAATCCGGGAATTTGGCCTAACTAACCCTGGAGAAATATTAGATAAAACGAGAGATATTCTTCTTCAAGAATTCGCGAAATCTGAAGAGGAAATAAATGACGGAATGGATATTGCCATGTGTCAATTAGAAGGAAATACACTGCATTACGCCGGTGCCAACAATCCTTTATGGATAATTAGAAATGGAGAAGTTATTGAGATTAAAGCAGACAAACAACCAATCGGTAAACATGTAAGTAACATCCCTTTTACTACCCATATATTTGAGTTAGAAAAAGGAGACTCCTTTTACATCTTCTCTGACGGCTATTCTGATCAATTTGGTGGAGAAAAAGGGAAAAAATACAAAACGGTTAATTTTAGAAAATTTCTTCTTTCCATTCAAAAGTACACAATGGATGAACAGCACGAACGACTTAATCTAGAATTTGAAAATTGGAAAGAAACACTGGAACAGATTGATGATGTTTGCATTATAGGCGTAAAAATATAAAACTACTGAACACTTAAGTAAGTTAGTCGTTTTAATTCAAAACGATACTCAGAATTTTAAAGAAGGAATGTAAGACTCATTGGATTTGATAATGTTTGGTGAAAATCATATGATAATAATTTTATTGTTCATGTACTTTATTAAGACAATATTTAAAACAAATAATAATAATAATAATACAGAAGGAAAAGTTGTCATTGAAAAGAAGGACCAAACTATTCATAAACCACATCATTTACAACTATTAAGTTTATATATAAAAACACGATTAACTACAATTTTAAAACGTTAAAAACTTACATTAAGTCGTTTAACTTAATTAAAAATTAAAAATAAATTATAAAATACAGCTCAGTTCTCAATTAAAGTTTGTACATTTAAACGTACTATTTTTATAAATTTAGACAGGTATTGTTAAAAAACAAATGATTATGGAAAGTGTAAAAATGAGAATACCAAAATGGTTTTGGGTTATAGCCATCTTTTTTACTCTATGGAATATCATAGGTGTTTTCTCTTTTTTTGAACACACCTTTATATCAGAAGAAACTTTAGCGGCATTACCTGAAAAAGAAAGAGAACTTTATGGAGATTATCCCATTTGGATAACTATTGTTTTTGCCATAGCAGTCTTTTTTGGGTTTTTTGGTTCTTTAGGATTATTATTAAAAAAGAAATGGGCTAAAATTGCCTTCATTATTTCTTTTTGTGCTATAATTCCTCAAATGATTCATAATGTGTTTTTCACAAAATCTATGGACGTGTATGGACCTGGACAAGCGATCACAATGCCTATAATGGTTGTAGTTTTTGGTTTATTGCTGATCTGGTATTCGAATTATTCAATAAAAAAGGGTTGGATAAAATAATAATACACAACAATCTCTTTGGGTAATACCCAACGGAGTTTCTGTTGAATGAAAAAGATGTTCAATAATTGAGGTGAGATTTAATTCTAACTATCTGACAAATTGAGTTTTTCCTTTTCAAAAATTGTATTACAATTAGTGGAATAATTATTAATAGTACCAACTATGAAAGTAAAAAGTGAATACTACTTCATGTGGTATCAGAATGTCAACTAATAAATATAAGATATGAACAATACAACAAATGCATTGAACTGGTTCGAAATACCAGCAATTGATTTAAATAGAAGTCAAAAATTTTATGAAACTATTTTTAATGTAAAAATGATGTCGGCTGAAATCGGTGATATGAAAATGGCCATGTTTCCAATGGATCTAAATTCTGGAAACGCTGGAGGCGGAATTGCACAAACTCCTAACCATAAACCAAGTAAGGAAGGAACAGTTGTGTATTTAAATGCCAATCCTGCAATGGATAATGTCATTTCAAAAGTAGAAGAAGCTGGAGGGGAAATTTTACTTCCAAAGACCCCCATTGGGGAAAACGGATTCATGGCTTTGGTTATGGATACTGAAGGTAATACTGTTGGTATTCACTCAACAGAATAAGTATACTAAGCATTATAACATTGGAGAGTTTCAAAAAATAGAAAATTAGTCTCCGTTTGAATAGGATTACATCAGATTGGAAACTGTTTATTTCAAGTTTCAAAAACTATTGTTAAACGATAACAGAACCACTTTATTAGATCAATTAAACTTTCTATACCAAAAAACAAACAATTATGAATTTAAGGCTAATAAATATAAGATTTAGATTTACAATGTTATTAATTAGTGCTAGAATTGGATGGATGGCATTTGGAAGTACTTTTAATGAATAAAGTATTCAAGATGGGAATCATATATTAAGCTTAGCACGGTTTTATTTAAGAGAAGGACACTCTCACGGTAATTTCATGAGCTTTTTTAACTTTTATGTAGGGCTTATTTTAAATAATTTAAACCTTAGCGAAAAATTAAAGAAGATATGCTCGTATGCAGCAATGGCTTCAATTATTTTACCATTTGGTCTTTTTATTAAAGGAATGATGGGAGTATCAGAAGATGTACCACCCTTTGGAATAGTTGGAGTAATAGGAATTGTAATAGCTTAGTTATCTTAATAATTGGAGCATTCAAAACTAATTCTTCTTTCAGTTCTATTACTAAATAAAATAATGGATAAAGAGCAATAGCGCAAGACATTAAACTAAGAGCTAGTCGTTGAAAACGCCCTAATCAATACTAACCAAAGTTTTAAAGAACCTTAAACCAGTCATTCATTTACTTATTTTAATATGCTTGTCCGTTTGTTTCCCAAAAGAAGTATTTGACTTAGCCCAAAACAGACCACAACCTCTTCCTTTTAAGGGAGAACAAGATGGATTTAATCGTCACGGACAACACTGGTTTTACAATTCTAACTTCTCATTTTCATTATCTATCGTTACCAATCAGGGAAAGTAGCGGAAAGCATATGTTTTAAATTACACAAAGTTCCCAATATGTATATAACTTTTATAACTTTGTAAAAAATAATCCTGACTGCTTACAAATGATATATCGTATTAATCTTAAATACATAACATATATAGTTATTGCTGCAATAATTATTGGTATTCTTCATAAAAACGAAACCGCTTTATTAATTTTACTTGGCTTTATAGTTCTATATAAAATACTAAAAGAACCAAAAAAGTCAAGAGGGCCTCTTTTATTAGGAATGATTGTTACAGGAACTTTAGGTGTCATAATTGAATATTTTGGAACAAAGTGGAACTATTGGGAATACCATGATGTATTAGGTCAATTACCTACCTATTTATACTTTGTTTGGATGTTAGCTTTTGCTTTTTTATACAGTTTGGAAAAAAAAATATTTACATATTATAACCAAATTACCACATCAAAAAGAATTCTTATTTTTTTATTGATAGTACTTATTTACCCCACATTAGGAGAAATTGTAACTATATATTTTGGTGTTTGGACATATTATTTTCCATATCAATTTTACGGTGTATCTTATCATACAATAATATCGATAGCTGCAGTACATATTTTCATCAATTATCTATTATCCATTTATTACAAAAAAATGAACATTAAGGATGTTGTTTTAAATCCATAAAATAAGATACTGGCATGAATATAAAAATAGCTAAATCAATTTTTACAGCTTCATTTAAAACTATTGGATACTTATTTTTATTTATAGTTTTCACATTATTTATTGATAGTCAAATAGTCGCTGAACGAGTTGAAAACACTCAACTATACACAAATATTATAATGTTAATTGGTTTTCTTGTTGTTTTCTTAAAAGCAACAAGAAAAGTAAAAGAGTTTATGCTACTTGCCGTTTTTTCAGGATATGTTGGTGAGTACATATTTTCTATTGGTCTACATATGTATTCTTATCGCTTAGGTAATGTTCCGCATTATGTTCCCCCTGGTCATGCGCTTGTATACATAGCTGCAATCTATTTTTGTAAACAAGCTATAATTAAACAGTATAGAAAAATAATAGAAAAAACATTTACTATTTTCGTTCTTGTATATGGTTTTCTTTTTTTAATATTTAGAGAGGATGTATTTGGATTTGTAATGACAGTATTGGTTGTTTTTTTATTAAGAAATAAACCACGAGAGCGCTTATTTTTTTTAACCATGTATATAATTGTTGCTTATTTAGAAATAATTGGAACCACATACCAATGCTGGCATTGGCCAGATACAGCTTGGGGAGTTATTCCATTCTTACCAAGTAATAACCCTCCTAGTGGTATAAGCCTCATTTATTTCTTACTAGACCTTGGGTGTTTATGGTTATATAAACAACGTCATTTAATAGCTTGGAAAAGAATGAAAAATATCAGGGCGTTAAATACCAAATAAGCTCTTAACCTCTTCTGTTAGCACTAACCAATTTAGATACAGTATTTAATTTAAAATTAACAAATCCATCTTTCAAAATTAAAAGTAATACTTCTGTAGATAATATTGTTATTTGAATTGCCTTAGCTGTCAAATTCATAAGAATTTTAGTATTGTCTTCCACTATATGTAAAAATGAGTTTTAAATTCCGGCCTTCTAATCAAAATAAATAATAGCTATTCAATAACGTAAATATTTAAAAAATTACAATAATCTTACGAAACCTAAGTGAGCTTATTACTAAATAGCAATGTTCTATTATTAAAACGAGTTTGGATAAATGAAAAGAATTATACCTTTACTTACTCTTAAACTCTTTATTCTAATCTTATTGTAAATATATTGGTTACTTTTACCGTTTTACACCGACAAACAACAAAATAGAATGAAAAATATTGATAAACCAACTCCTGAAGCAAAAGCACTTTCTCTTTTTCTTATGGCCTATAAAAATATAGATCCTAGTTATAAAGAAAAGTCTAAGCGTATAAATAGACAGTGGGATCTTGTTAAAACTAACCAGTTGAGCAAGGAAGACTACATGGCTGAGGTTCAAGATATGTTAACGTCATTTGGTGGCTATACAGAAGTGATAGAGAAAACCGTAAACTATTATATTGAAAATACAGGAGAATGGAAATCTAGAGGTGAAGATAAATATAGCTTAGATGCTAAAAAAATCGCTGACGGTATTTTAAATAAATAAGTATTGAATTAACATATTCCTTACTATAAGTAATAACAAAGAAAGCAGAAACTATATGGTTTGTGCTTTCTTTATATAAACTGGATATTATCCACATTTAGAACTACCACAGTTATTACACGTTAAGCATCCCTCTTGATAGATAAGATTTTCAGATTTACAATTTTCGCAGGTATGCCCTTTTACTTTTGTACCATTTTTAACATAACGTTTTAATGCTCTTACTACCCCATTCTTCCAGGTGTTAATTGATTCACTATCTAAATGTAAACTTTGTATTAAATCTACAATCTTATCAATTGGCATACCATGCCTAAGTGTACTAGAAAGTAATTTTGCATAATTCCAATACTCTGGATTAAATTTATGAGACAATCCTTCTATTGTAGTTTTATAACCACGTTTATTTTGGTATTGAAAATCATAACGAGATGTTCCATCTGTATTTCTATTTTTTATAATTATCCCTTTCTCAACCCAACGTGGAATTGTTATTCCATCTTCATCATCAGCTAAACCAGAGAAAAATTCATATGGTTGATCGTCAACTAAACCAATAAAAGCAATCCATTTTTCTTTTTTATTCTGAAATCGTACTACATCAGCCTCTAAAATTTGAGGACGTTTGATTGGAAATGAGGTTAACAGCTCTACATTATCTTCCTTTTTTTCGTCATTAGCAATTAACACCCCTGAACGCGAACCATCTCTATATACCGTGATACCTTTACAACCTACCTCCCATGCTTTTAAATAAAGTTCACCTACTAATTCTTCACTACTATCTTTTGGCAAATTAATAGTGACACTTATGGAATGATCTACCCATTTTTGGACAGCACCTTGCATTTGTACTTTACTCAACCAGTCCACATCATTGGAAGTTGCCTTATAATAAGGCGATTGCTTCACTAATTCATTTAACTCATCTTGTGAAAATTGTTTTGAAGTATCTATTCCACTCACCTCCATCCACTGCTTAAAACGGTGGTGAAACACAATATACTCTTCCCAAGCATCACCTAATTCATCTATAAAATCAATTCTAACAGTTTTATCACTTGGATTTACTTTTTTTCTACGCTTATAAACTGGCATGAAAACAGGTTCGATACCAGAGGATGTTTGTGTCATTAAACTAGTTGTACCTGTTGGTGCAATTGTTAATAAGGCTATATTTCTACGCCCATACTCTAACATTTCATAATACAATTTATTATCAGCTTCTTTAAGCCTCAGAATAAACGGATTATTCTTTTCTCGTTCCGAATCAAATATTGTAAAGGCTCCTCTTTCTTTTGCTAACGTTACAGAAGCTCTATATGCTTCAATTGCTAACACTTTGTGAACTTTAACTGAAAACTCATTCCCTTCTTCACTACCATACCTAATTCCTAAAGCAGCTAACATGTCACCTTCAGCTGTAATTCCTAATCCAGTCCTTCTACCGTCATGTGCTTTATTACGAATATTTAGCCATAGATTTTTTTCAATAGCTTTAACATCCTCAACTTCCGGATCTGTATCAATTTTTTCTAAAATTTTATCTATCTTTTCTAACTCCAAATCAATAATGTCATCCATTATTCTTTGCGCCGTAATAATATGTTTTTTAAATAATTCAAAATCAAAAGAGGCAGTAGTTGTAAATGGATTATCAACATAGGAAAATAAGTTAATCGCTAATAATCTACACGAATCGTAAGAACATAAAGGAATTTCACCACATGGATTTGTAGACACCGTTTTATAACCTAAATCACTATAACAATCTGGAATCGATTCATTTATAATTGTATCCCAAAATAGTATACCTGGTTCAGCCGACTTCCATGCATTGAATACTATTTTTTTCCAAATAGATTTGGCTTCAATCGTTTTGGAAAATTGTGGAGTTTCACTATAGACTGGATACTTCTGCACATATTTTTCATTATTCTTAGCAGCATTCATAAAAGCATCATCTATTCTAACAGATACATTTGCACCAGTCACTTTACCTTGTTCCAATTTGGCATCAATAAAATCTTCTGAATCTGGATGGTTAATTGATACAGACAACATAAGTGCTCCTCTCCTACCATCTTGTGCAACTTCTCTTGTAGAGTTTGAATAGCGTTCCATAAACGGAACAATACCAGTTGATGTTAAGGCAGAATTTCTTACTGGTGAGCTTTTAGGTCTAATGTGTGATAAATCGTGTCCCACTCCACCACGTCTTTTCATTAGCTGAACTTGTTCTTGATCTATTTTCATTATTCCACCGTAAGAATCAGAATCACCAGTATTTCCAATCACAAAACAGTTAGATAATGAAGCCACTTGAAACGGATTACCTATTCCCGCCATTGGACTACCTTGTGGCACAATGTATTTAAAGTTCTTAATGACGTCAAAAATGTCAGCTTCGCTTAATGGGTTTTCATATTTCTTTTCAATTCTTGCAATTTCACTTGCAATTCTAGAGTGCATATCATTTGGTGTTCTTTCATAAATTAGGCCTTCAGAATCCTTTAATGCATATTTATTTAGCCACACGCTAGCGGCTAATTCATCATTCTTAAAATAGTTTAAAGCGGCGTCATTTACTTCTTTCCGAGTATAGGTTTTTTTAGTCATAGATTGAACAGTCGAATTCATGGTTTATTAGTATTAATTAGTACATTAGTGTAAAGTACCACAGAAAAAACACATTAAAATATGATTGACATCATAGCGGCTATAAACAAACCTCACATAGCAATACAAATCAATACTATACAACAAAACAAACATGAAAATGTTTACATTTTATTATATTTAATTTTATATGGAATAATTACATTATCCATAATTCGACATTAAATTAGTTTACCTAATATAGTTAAAAATAGTCAATATTGAGACAAAAACTCACGTTATTAAACAAGATTAAGGAAGCACTAAATTAAAAGTAAGCGTATCTTTGTATTAATTTTTAAAACAATGCAAGCTAAAGTAGAACAAAAATCAGAATTGGAGTTTATTGCATTAATGGCTTTTTTAATGGCAAATGCAGCATTATCTATTGATGCCATTTTACCTGGATTAAATAGCATGGCTATTAGTTTGAAAATTATCGAAGCTAATCAGTTGCAACTCATTATAACCATGATTTTAATTGGTTTAGGAGTTGGACAATTAGTATTTGGCACTCTATCTGATAGTTTTGGACGTAAACCAATGGTATATGCTGGTGTTGTCACTTTTATTTTAGCTAGTGTTATTTGTGTGACTGCTCAAAGCTTAGAAACCATGTTAATTGGTCGAATATTGCAAGGCATAGGTTTGTCTGCTCCTAGAAGTATTAGTATTTCAATTATTCGAGACTCTTATAGCGGCGAAAATATGGCTCGTATCATGTCTTTTATTACCGTAGTATTTATAATTGTTCCTATGATATCTCCCATGATTGGACAGTTGATACTACACCAATTCACTTGGCATTATATTTTTTTATTTCAGATTGGTTTTATTATTTTAATCCTGATTTGGTTTGCCATTAGACAAAAAGAAACACTTACTAAAGCACATAAAAAAAAGTTTTCAGTTAGATTATTTTATAACGGAGCAAAAGATTTTTTTAGTATAAAACAAACAGTTGTTTACACCATTGTTTCTGGTTTAATTGGCGGTTCATTTTTTGTCTATTTAAGTGCATCTAAACAAGTCTTTCAAGATCAATATGAATTAACTACGACATTTGTTTATGTATTTGGCGCCCTAGCATTTTCAATGGGTATATCAAGTTTATTGAATAGTTTTTTAGTAATGAAAATTGGAATGAAAAAATTAGCCACTTACTTTTTAATTCTGTTTTGTGTGTCTTCATTAATATATTCTTTATTATTCTACGGTAAGACTAATCCAAGTCTACTAGTGAGTATGTTATTTTTTGCCATTCAATTTTTATCATTGGGTTTTATATTTGGCAACATCAGGTCATTAGCTATGGAGCCCATAGGTCATATTGCCGGGATAGGTGCAGCTATAAATGGGTTTATCTCCACCTTAATGGCAGTTCCAATTGCTATTTTTATTGGTTCATTTTTAACAAATACAGCTTATCCCATCTTTATTGGTTTTTTCATCTGTAGTATTTTATCATTAACATTAATAGCATACTTGAATATCAGCCAGAAGAAACAATAATATAATTTGCTCAATTCTGTTACTTTGCCCTTCACTAAACAGATGACTGTCCTCCTTATTGATTATCTTTTCTAAAATAAAAGAACTATCTTTATCATTTTAGACACACATTATTTAATAATGTACTGAAAACTGATTTTGCATAAAATATTATCAAAAATTAAAAACCAAGTATGATAAAATATACGTTAACATTGCTTAGCATTATTATTTCTATTAGTACGAACGCCCAAACTCATGATTATTCAAAAGCCCAATATCTTTCAACATACTTTTTAGGTGGCCAAAGATGTGGAGATAACGACTCTTGGTTACATGGAGCCTGTCATACTACAGACGGACAGTCAGTGGGGAAAGATCTATCTGGTGGGTGGCATGATTGTGGTGATTATATTAAATTCCATGTTACAAGTGCCTATACAGCTCTAACCTATTTGTATGCTTATGATAAGTTTCCTGAAACCTATTTAGATGAATATTCTCAAGCATTTTCGGCACCTCCATCTAATGGAATTCCTGATATTTTAGATGAAGTAAAAATTGAAACTGATTATTTGATGAAATGTATAAATGGGGCTACCATTTATTGGGAGATTGGAGGAGAAGAAGATCATAATAGTTTTAAAGAACCTGTTACTCATTCTTTAGAAAATCTATATAATGGATCAAATATTAGACCTGTAAGAAGTGCTACTGAAGGACATTCTAATGCATTTGGAGATGCAGCTGCTGCACTTGCTTTAATGGCTGTTAAATATAATCAATTTGATTCAAGCTATGCCCAAAGTTGCTTAACAGCTGCCCAAGTATATTATCAAACCGGAAAAATAAATCAAAGTGCTACTGCTGATTATAATAACTTTGCCTATTCTTTTATGAATTTATCAGAAACCAATGATAATATGGGGATGGCCGCAGCAATGCTATACAAAGCAACTGGCACAACAACTTATTTATTAGAAGCCGAAAACTATGCTAGCAGTTTGTCTGCATGGGTGAATCTAACATACCATAGCTTAGATCCAATGCTATTTATAGAATTATATGTTATTACTGGAAATACGACATATTTAAATAACGTTGAAAGCTTAGTCAATGGATTTACTAATGAATCATGTGGCTATTACCACTCAAGCAATTGGGGGTCAATAAGAGATGCTGGATGTGCAGCCTTTATAGCAGCTTTATATCACCAACAAACAAATGATGTTGAGGCCTATAATTTTGTAAAAACAAATGTTGATTTTATACTTGGTAGCCATGGAGAAATTTCAATTGATGCTCCAGCTAATATGTCTTTTTTAATAGGTTATAATGAATTAGGGGGAGGTTACCCTAATTATCCACATCACGCCGCTGCATTTGGAAAATCGGTTAACGATTGGGCTTTATACACACAAGAAAGCAATACTACTGGAAGTGTTCCTTTTGAACATGAATTAACAGGAGGTTTAGCAGGCGGTCCAGAAAGCGCTTGCAGTGATTTTTATGACAAAATTGATAATTTTATATCAAACGAGTATTGTAGTTATTATAATGCAGGATTCACAGGAGCTGTTGCTTACATTAATAACATTGAAAATAATGCACTATTCATCAATCACTATGAATCTAACAATGACATATCTATTTTTCCCAACCCTGCAAATAATTTTGTTATAATTGAAGGCGATATTCTAAAAAGTGAAGTAATCATTTATAATTCATTTGGGAAAATTGTTTCTCAGTTTTTCCCTGTAGAAAATGTCTTAAAAATTAATTTAGAAATATATTCTAAAGGAATTTATTTTCTAAACATAAAAAATGATAAAAAAAATAAAACCATAAAACTAATCAAAACATAAATAACACCTAGTAGTAACTAAATATTCAGACCACTATATCAACATTAATAGATTTAATGAATAAAAATATACAGACAACCGTTTCTTATTAAACCTGCACGATAATTAAAAGTGATATGTTATGAAAATTTGATAAATAACCATTTGTACAACCAAGACATTGAAGGAGTTATAGGTTCATTACTCATTTATGTAAACCAAGAAATTGATACTTCTAAGTATTACTCCATGTTCTTAGTATCACAAATAAATTCAACGGATAAAACGAACAGTTATCATCATTATAAAAGAAATAAGGAAAAGTTTAGGGTAAGAAAGTTTCAATAGACACAACTTTCGAAAATGATTCCCTTGTTCAATTAATGAGCTTGGACTCTAAACTCAAATAATTAGATACTATTGAAAAGAAGAAATTATTATTTCAAATTTTAGAATACCTGAAATCAATTAATCAATACCAACTAGCGTATCAAATTATAAATAGACCTATTGACTATTCTTTATATGAAATTTCTAAGGATAGTGTAATTTTAACATTCCAATTTACACGGTAAAAGAATTTAAATATTCTGATACAACCATAAGACTAGGAAATTTTGAAAAGAATGGTTTATGGACAGATTCTTATTTGTGGCGGAAAGATTATCCAGGCCCTTAAATTTGGAACTGAAACATTCAAAGCTTTGTATAACAAAAGAAAAATAGCTAATCATATTAAATGCCAATAAAGGAATTAATTCAGAATTTAAAATAAATGGATATTATTAATAAATAATTTGAATTAACACCTTACCCGAACTGGAATTAAGTATATTGTAAACTATGAAAATCATTAAACTAACCCTTACATTTTGTTTACTTATATCATTAAGTACTTGTAATGACGCTGAAGAAACCAAAACGCCAACTAAAGTTCAAAAAGAAACTCATGCTACCCCTCTCTTTGTAGAGTTGTTAATAGGGCAATGGCAAACAGAAAGCAATGAAGGTATGATTACAAAATGGTTAGAATTTGATTCATCCACTACTACGTTTTATGAATGGGCTAATGAAGAAAACAGACCTAAAAATGCTTCAGGAAATTTTAACCTAATAGGAGATTCCATCATTGATTTATTGTATATAGAATTCAATAAACATCATCAGTACAAGATAAATTCAATTCAAAATAACACTTTAGATATTGTGCCAAAAGATAGTACAGGACATTTAATTTACAAAAAAACGGAGTATTTAAAAAAAGAAATACAAAAGACTGAAACTGATACATTACCAGTAGTCGGTATTTTGAAATCTGTAAACAATTCGGACTTCTGGGACAGAGTATACCTAACCGTTGTTGATGAAAATACTAAAACACACCATTTTGATTTCTATGGTTTTGATAATGGAAACTTTCATACTTTAACTAAATATAATGGTAAAAAAGTAATGGTAAATTTCGAAATTGAAGAAACTTTAGAAGAACAATATCTTCATATAAATGATCAAACCACTCTTGATAAAACTAAAAATAAAGAAAAAACACAAGCAAATGTAAAGTCATCAATTGTAGGAACACTTATAATACATGAGGAGGATAAATCAGGAGACTTACCAAGTAATTATCGTATTGTTGATAACAAAGGAGATACTACAACTATTTCTGCATTTATCTATGATGATCATATTGCATTAAATGGTAAAAACGCCACTGTATATTTTCACAAAAAAAGAACTTACATTGCTACCTCCGTAATCCCTTTTGAGAAAGAAAAATCAAATGACACTTTTATTGGTAAATGGAGGAAAGAAGACTCTTCAAACCCTATTGACCCTACATCTATTGAAATAAAGAAGGAAAATGATAGTAGTTATGCACTTAAATTTAGTAATGAAGACTATTATATTTCATCTGAGAACACATCAAATATACTGAAAGGAAATAACATGTCTGGTAAATTTATCATAGAAGTAATACCTGAAAACCCAGTAGTAATTTCTTATTCAGACAATGGAAGAGATGGACATTTTGAACCAAATAGAAATATTCGATTTGTAAAAGTGAAATAGTACACAATAAATTAAATATTTTTAGCTCAGAACACTAAACACGATTCAAAATTGATGATAAAACTGATTCCATACAGAAAGAAAAATAAATGGGGATTCTCAAATCCTGAAAAAGAGGTGATTATTAATTGTCTGTATGATGATATTATCGTGCCGTTTAGCGAGACTAATTTTAACCTAGCATTGGTTGCTCAAAACAATAAAACCTGTTGGCTAAATGGAGATGGAATTGAGGTTACACCATTTGCCGATACAACTCATCAATTTACAGATAAAGGTATCTCCGTGATTATTTTGAATAGCGAAATTGATACGGCTTCTGTATTTCCTAATTGTCTTTTTGTTGGTAAAGGTGGTACTGTTTTGTTTGAAAATGATTTTTTGACATCAAATAGTTATCAAAATGGAAATTGTATTGTAATGAATCAAGAAAGAAAATATGGTGTAATTAACTCACAAGGACAAATTATTCACCCATTTAATGAAACTGATTACATTACCCTTTGGGAAAAGATTGGTAAACCATATACTTACGATAAAGCACGAACTAAAGAAAATACAATTAGTGAACTTCAAAAATACACAACTGAAAACAGGTACTCAGGCTACAAAAACAAAGTTGGAGAAGTAATTATACCGCCACAGTTTTATATGGCTCAAGATTTCAGAGAAGGTATGGCTTCAGTAGCAAAAAGAGAACGAGAATTTTACTTTATAAATGAGCAAGGAAATAGAGTAACAGATAAAACGTACTATTTTTGTCAATCTTTTGAAAATGGCATAGCAAAAGTCGTAACAGATGAACTAAACGAAAACCCACATATACATTCTCGCTGGGGAGTTGAATATTACATACCTGATTCTGCAAAATGGGGGTATATTGATATAGATGGGAATGAATTTTGGGAGGATTGAAAAAATGTATTTAAATTTATTTTTCTAACATTCAACTGCCCTACTTCTATAATAATACCATTTTGCATTTAATCCTTGATTATGTTTACTTTTGTAAACCAATATACAGTTAACACCATGATAGATTTTTCTCATTCCACTCCCCAAATTCAATCTGTTACAAATTTCCAAGACTTGGTAACTACTCAATTTAGTGGGGAATTCAATGCGTTATGTTGGAATCGAGAATTAGAGGGTGATTTTTCTGAGATTGTTAACCAGATAGAACTAAATGAAAATATGGTCACTCTTAATATAGATGAGCTTTGTGCGCTTCAATTGAGTGCACAGGGTAATATTGCTCGCGAAACCCTTTTAAACGATTATACCCTCTTAAAAACTCACGGCGCAACACCTACACTTAATTTGATTAAAAATTATGAACGAGATGACATCTTCCCTTTTTTTCCAACTGATGTGTATTCATATCATGTAGATCGCTCTCCAATACCAACAAGCACGTTTTTATGTACCTACCATGGAGAACCTAGTGAAGTGATACCAAATTCTCAAGTCAAACAAAAAATAACCATTCCTGCATTACGTAATGAACTCAAAAAACTATATGATGGACCAGAGGTTGGTTTCGATTCTTTTTTAAGTGAACACTTCTTTGATTTACATTATCAAGCTCAACCAAATGCTCGTCCCGTTAATTTAGGTTTAGGTAATTTATGGCGATTAACTGTTGATTACCCCGAAAGTAAAGCTTTACCTTGCGTTCACCGTGCACCAAAAGAAAAAGATGGATTGACGAGATTATTGATGATTTGTTAGGGATATAAATTTTTATCTTTTTAAAAAAACGTTAACCTATCTCTATACCTAGAATTGTGCTATTATAATAAAATCATGCTTAATTAAAATGAAAGATGAATTACAACAAATCGCTAAAAAACATTCACTCTCATTGAATGAGGACTTAAATGAGTATGATCTTTCTTTTGATATCAGAAACATACCAAATAATAAATTTACGCTCATAAAATCAACATTATCAATAGAAATCATTGCGTCATATCAGTTTCTTTGGGGCACGTCAGAAAAACCGTCTTATTTTGCTGGAAATAATCCAGATAAATATATTTGTTGTATCAAGTGTAGAATTAACAATTCAGCTTTACCAGATTTTAGAATTATTGAAAGTGGTTTAATCAATAAATGGCTTAGAAAAATACCAATCACTATTTATTGTAAGGATGATTCGTTTAAGCGTAAATTAAACAGTTTACCACAAATCAATATTCAATAGGTGTATTGAAACTGCTGAATTAAGTCCATCTATTAGTACTATAACTAAAAATGGAACTTTGGAAGTAAATATTAATTTTCAATCCTTTCTACCTTATTATGACATTTTTGAATACGTCATAGAATTCTGTCATGAATTGGGAAACATGAACACTGCAAACCAGCTCAAAAGTAAACCTCACATCTAGTAGCAGCTAGCGTTAGCTTGAGTGGTTAGAACAAAAAAACGATAATATTTATGTTTTAAATGTATCGAGAAGAAAGCAGTTGTACAACTAGGCAATTAAGTTCTAACAGTATGATTGAAAACAAAAAACCGTTTCCAACTGAATGAAAACGGTTTTAAAGTTTAAGACGAAACGTCTTATTTCTTTTGGTTAACTAGTTGGTCTTTTTCATCCATAGTTACCGAACTTTTTTCCATTCTTAATTTTCCAGATTCTGTAGAAATTAATACGTTAGTATCTGTAATTTCTAACACTTTTCCGTGAATTCCACCTGAAGTAATAATTTTATCTCCAACTGCTAAGTTTTCTCTAAACGATTTAGCTTCTTTACTTCTTTTCATCTGTGGACGAATCATAAAGAAATAAAATACGACTGCGATTGCGATCATTGGTAAGAATTGCATAACTCCTCCACCGTCTGCTTGTAATAATAATGTGTTCATTGTATTTGTTTTTTATTGTTTGTATTTATTATTTTGGTTCTACTAAACCAGTAATAGTTAATATAGTAACCGTTGGTACTGTATTCGCTTCAATTCTAACTGTTTTTCTAGTCGTTCCTACTCTATTAGCTGAATTAAAATTCACTTTAATCTCAGCAGATTCTCCAGGAGAAATTGGTTGAGTTGGCCATTCTTCAGGAACTGTACATCCACAAGATCCTTTTACTGTTAACAAAATTAAATCTTCATCACCCGTATTTTCAAAAGTGAAAATTTTTGTGACTACTTCTCCATCCGTTACCGTACCGAAATCAAAACTCATTTCATCAAATTCCATTGTTGTTGGAACATCAATCAATTCAGCAAAATTAATCTTTCTTTCGTCACTATTTTGTCCAGTACCATTTGTACATGATATCAACGTAGCAAGCCCTATTAGTGTAGTTAAAATTATTCTTTTCATAGTATTTAATCCATTAAACCTCTTCCGACTTTTTTAATTTTACCTTCTTTCTCAAGTATTCCAATTGCATTATCTAAAACACCATTAATAAACACTTTAGATTCAGCAGAACTATAAAATTTAGAAATTTCAATGTACTCATTCATTGAAACTTTCTTTGGAATCGAAGGAAATTCGATTAATTCCGTAATAGCCATTTTTAAAAGAATAATGTCCATTTTAGCAATTCTATCTACTTCCCAGTTCTTAGTTAAGCTTTCAATTAATTTTGTAGTTTCTTTATCCGAAACAACAACTGCTCTAGCCAAAGTTTTTACAAACGATTTTTCATCCATTTCATCCTTAAATAAAGGTAAAATTGGAGCATATTGGTCAGACTCTTCATTAAATGTTCTGAATGTTTTTAACACCATAGAACAGATTAAATCAACGTCATCAATCCAATACACATTATCCTCTTCAAAGAAATCATGTAGTAATTCAAAGTTTGCAATTTCAACCTTAAATAATTCGTTTATAAATGCTACATCATGTTCAAAAGAATTCTCTTCTGAATCCATATAGTTTTCATAAATCTCAGATTCAGTAATTGCCTTAAATAATTTTTTAATTAAATTATTCTTCTCAGCTGTTCTCCAATCTATTCTATTCGTTTCTGATTTACCTCTTAACTCTTCGTTTGTTCTTAATAAAGTTAAAACTCTATTGTCAATAAACTTAGTGTTTGGATTTAAATCTGATTCAGAAGCTCTTTTCTTTGTTTTCTTCTCTTCAATTTGATACGAAGCAAAATCATGCAACTCTTCAAAAATCAATAAAAAGTATAAATATAAATCATACATTTTATCAAGCGCATCCAATAATTCTTTTTCAGATTTATGGTATTCTGCGTCTGGTGTTTGATAAAAAGCATACAAAATTTGTAATGCTTTAATTCTAAGGTGTCTTCTGTTTAACATTGTTTGGGTTACATGTGTAAGTTTACTTTTCCAATTGCTTCAATTCTTTCTTCAGCCATTTGATTAGCTATTTTGAAAGTTGGAACGTTTTCTGAGCTTGATCTATTTAATATATTTAATGTTGTATCAAAAATTTGTTGAGCTTTACCCATAGCCCATTCTGATGTTAATCCTTTTACTTCAGCATAACAATTAATTACACCTCCAGCATTTAACATGAAATCAGGTACGTAAATCATTCCTTTAGCTTTTACAGCTTCTCCATGAATAGATTCATTGGCTAATTGATTATTTGCTGCGCCAGCTATAATTGAACATTTAAGCCTATTTAATGTATCATCATTAACTGTAGCCCCTAATGCACATGGTGCATATATGTCACAATCAATATCATATATTTCGTCTAATCCAACTACAGTTGCACCATATTTTTTAGCTACTCTTTTTAAAGAATCTTCAAAAATATCAGTAATGTAGATATCAGCACCTTCTTTAGCTAAATTGGCAACTAAATATTCGCCAACATGTCCAACACCTTGAACAGCTACTTTTTTTCCTGCTAATGAATCTGAACCAAACTGAACTTTTGCAGCAGCTTTCATCCCCATGTAAACACCATAAGCAGTTACAGGAGAAGGATCACCAGATTTACCAGGCAAACCAACCACATTGTTTGTTTCCATATTTACCCAAACCATATCTTCAGTCGAAATACCTACATCTTCAGCCGTAATATATTTACCTGCCAATGATTCAACAAACTTCCCGAATCTTCTAAAAAGTGCTTCATTTTTTTGAGTTTTAGAATCACCAATAATTACAGCTTTACCTCCACCTAAATTTAATCCTGAGATTGAATTTTTGTAAGTCATTCCTCTTGACAGTCTTAAGACATCATTTAAAGCTTCTTGCTCATTTGTATAATTCCACATTCTAGTTCCACCTAAAGCAGGCCCTAAAGTTGTGTTATGAACAGCAATAATAGCTTTTAAACCAGTTGCGTTATCGTTACAAAACAATAATTGTTCATGATCAAATTGTGACATTCTTTCAATCACAGGATTCATCATTAAATCAGAGTCTTTTATATCTTTTACTTCAAACATAAAATATATTTTTGTATAATTATTTAAATCAAATACTACCTTTGTAGTAATTCTAATGTGCAAAAATAAACATTTTAAATGTCTTCTTTATTCTATTTAAATAAATATTTGTTAAAATATAAATGGCACCTAATTTTAGGTGTCGTATTCATCAGTATATCAAATGTTTTTGGCGTAATGATGCCGTCTGTAGTGCGTGAATCTATTAATGATATTATTGCATACGCAAATGTAGAGATTGACACTTTAAACTTCACTGATATATTAAAGTTAGCCTTAATTAGTTCTGGTTTTTACATCCTATTTTCATCTTTAAAAGGTCTATTTTTATTCTTAGTGCGTCAAGCGGTTATAAAAATGTCCAGATTAATTGAATATGATTTAAAAAATGAAATTTATAATCAATACCAAAACTTATCATTTAGTTTTTACAAAGAAAACTCTACGGGTGATTTAATGAATCGAATTAGTGAAGATGTATCTAAAGTACGAATGTACTTAGGTCCAGGGATAATGTATACTATTAATTTAGTCATATTATTTATATTAGTTATTTACAGAATGATTGCTGTAAATCCAACACTAACATTTTACGTACTACTCCCCTTACCTATAATGTCTATAATGATTTATAAGGTGAGTTCTATTATCAATAAAAAAAGTACAGCTTTACAACAGCAACAATCTACATTGACTACAATTGTACACGAAACCTTTTCAGGTATTAGAATTATAAAATCACATAATAAAGAAAAGGAAGCACAAATCAAGTTCAATACAGCGACTGAAGGCTATAAAAAATTATCGATTTCTTTGACATTAACAAACGCTATTTTCATGCCTACTATCATCTTATTAATAGGAATTAGCACTATTCTAACCATCTATTTAGGTATTTTGAATTTTCAAGATGATAACGTAAACCCAGGTGAAATTGCAGAGTTTGTCATCTATGTTAATATGTTAACTTGGCCCTTCGCATCTGTTGGTTGGGTGACTTCAATTATACAAAGAGCGGCTGCTTCTCAAACTAGAATTAATGAGTTTTTATATCAAAAAACAGATGTATCTAACCCAACAGATCAACCCTTTCATTTTAATAAATCTATTGAATTCAAAAACGTTTCTTTAACATATACAAATTCTGGAACTACAGCATTGAACAATGCCAGCTTAATAATAAACAAAGGTGAAACAATTGGTGTAATTGGTAAAACGGGTTCTGGTAAGTCAAGTTTAGCCTTTTTGTTAATGCGACTTTTAGATCCAACATCTGGCGAGATTTTGATAGATAATGCTCCTTTAAATAAAATAAATCTAAACGATTGGAGAAAAAATTTAGCCTATGTTCCTCAAGAACATTTCTTATTTTCAGACTCAATTAAACAAAATATTTTATTTGGCTTACAAAACGAGTCTGTCAGTGATGAAATAATCTACAACGCAGCAAAATCTGCAGGAATTCATGACACTATCCTAGGCTTCCCTGATGGATACGACACCATACTTGGTGAAAGAGGAATTAACTTATCTGGCGGTCAGAAACAAAGAATATCTATCGCTAGAGCACTAATTAAAAAACCTACTCTTTTGGTGTTTGACGACTGCTTATCTGCTGTAGATAATGAAACTGAAGAATTGATATTACATTCAATTAAAAGTGATTTAATTGATAAAACGGCATTTATTATTAGTCACAGAATATCTAGTATTAAATATGCTGATAAAATAATTGTAGTTGATGAAGGCCATGTAATTGAAGAAGGCTCACACAAAAATCTAGTAGCTTTAAAGGGTGCTTATTATAATATTTATCAAAAGCAAATGTTACAGGCCGACATTAATCAAGTTACTTAGAATGAACTTATTCCTGCTTATAAATAAAGTTGAAGTTAATTTACTTGATGAATCTTCATTTTTAAAAAAATTAAAATTAAGAACAGCTAAAGATTTATATTCAACACGAAATAAACATTTTTTTATAGGAAGCATACAACACAACCACTTCTTAATAAAGTCTCTAAAAAATAAAACAAGGAATAATTTCTTTTACATCAAAGGAACTATTAAACACTCAAACTTAATTATAGAAACAAAACCCTCACCTGCGCCATACCTTATGTTAGGACTTTGGACACTTCCTTTAATATATTTTTTCTATTCAATCGATAAATCTTGGTTAATATCAATCATTTTACCAATGGTTATTCTGCTTTGGTATGTAATGAACTTTAATACTCGCTTTACTTCTTAAAAGTAAAGCCATTTACATTATCGAATCAATTGTGAGAATAGCAAACAAAAGTAATGAATCAATTTGTTGAAAGTACGTGTTTGAGTTCTTGGCTTGGCTAATTTAACCTATTACACCTAACAGGTTAAGTAAGCACCTTATAAAAACCTGTTAGGGGAAACATCCTCCATAAAATGCCAAATGCGTAATTCGCAATTTACTAAACTATCTCCATCTTTTTCAGTAGGAATGAAGCGTTCATATTTTGACAAATACCCTCTTTATATTTATAATCAAAAAACAATTCATCATTTAATATTTCAGCATCAAAATACTTATTCTTCACTTGTGGTAACTGCTCTTCAATTGTACATAATCCTAAATCATGAGTAGCTATAATCCCCGTTGATTTTGAGGCTACTAATTTCTGTACAAACTTCTTAGACCCCTCCTCTTTATCTTTTGAATTTGTTCCTTTTAAAATCTCATCTAAAATGATAAAATATTTATCCGTTTTAATTTCGTCTACTATAAACTTTAAGCGCTTTAATTCTGAAAAGAAATACGATTCATCATCCAACAAACTATCTGAAGTACGCATTGAACTAATCAACTTTATAGGGCTATAAATAAATGACTTAGCACAAACTGGTAAACCAATATTCGCAGACACAATATTCAAAGCAATAGTTCTCAGAAAAGTTGATTTACCAGCCATATTAGCTCCTGTAATTATTATAAAATTGTTTTCATCAACTAATACATCATTAGCAATTCTAACTGACTTATCAATCATAAAATGACCTAATTGCTCTGCTTTTATAATGGTATGATCAGCTAACGTTGGATACGTAAAACCGACATGGTTATAAGCAAAATTACCCAAAGAATTATAAGCATCAAAAAACTCAATAACATCAAACCAATTCTTAACTTTTGACTTGTAATCTTCTATCCATTTTTCAATTCGATATACTTGCTTAATATCCCATAATAAATACCCATTCCCAACTACACCAAATATCATATTATTTCGTTGATCTAAGGCATCAATATGTTTTGAAAGTTCCTTTAATATGACTGATGCTTTCTTACTTTCACTTTTAATTTTATTTTGGTTGAGAGTCAATAATTCAGATGTAAAATTAGAATTCTCAATTTCAACTAATAGACTTGAATATTGACTCATCACCTCTTTAAACTCCGAAACGTTGTTTGATAATTTTGTTATTTTCTTTAAAAATAAAGAAGTAACACCAATCCCAACTAATAAAGCATATAATATGAATGATTCAGGTACTATATTTAAAAAGTACAATCCAAAAACAATTAAAGTCAAAAAAGGAAAGGCTAAACCTAAAAAATACATAGGTTTACTTATAAAAGATTTATAGTCATTCAACCAACTAAATATTGCTTTTGAAGACACTTCTGTTTCAATCAATTTAGTACTCACTGAATAATTTTGTCTCCATTCCACCAATGATGCTAACTCTTTAATAGACTCTTGTTTCTGAATTATATTATCAATTAAATTTGAACTTAACATAGACGCTAAAAGGGATTGACTTTCATTCCTGTTCGTTCGGTTGATGTGATGAAAAAATGAGTTCTCACCAAACAAATCAATATCGTGGCTAAAATGATGCAACGGATTTTTATAGTTTTCTCCATTATTAAAACTAGAAAGATTACCATTCAACCCATCAATTTCATTTTGATTAACATCAATAATAGCCTCCAAGTACTTTTTTTTTCTCACTAAATCCGAATGTTTTGACACCAAGAATAAAAATAGTACAATTCCAACCAACAATGAAACTATGACAATAGGAGTATTTCCAAAAAATAAATAAACAACTAAACCAGTACCAATAAAAATGGATAGCCTTACCATTGAAGAAATAAAGAGTTTCTTTTTTAATGCCTTTAATAATACAGAGTTTGATGAAATAATATCTGAATATATAGTATGTTTTTCTTGCATGATTTATTAATTTTTATAAAACTAAGTATAAAGCTATTATGTTGCAGATTGTTTAGCAATAATCTTCCAAAACAAACTTGGAAAAAATCGTTTTAAATACACCGCTTTAATTTCTTTATTACCAACTAAAACAGATTTTCTATGTTTTGATTCTGCTTTCTGAATAATCTCTGCACAAGTTGTAGCAGACATTCCTGTTGCTTGATTATGATCCATTACACCATGTTTCTCTCCTTTTGAATTTAAAGCAGACACAGAAATATCAGTATTTATTTTCCCAGGATAAGCCAATGTAACATATATATTATTCTTAGCTTCCTCTAAAAGTAAACTTTCATAAAACCCTTGTAAAGCGTGTTTTGAAGCTGAGTAAGCTGAACGCAAATAAAAACCAAACTTACCTGCAATACTAGAAATCACAATAATATGACCGGCCTTTTGAGCTCTATAATAAGGTAACAAAGCCTTAGTAAGTGCTATGTTACCAAAGTAATTAATTTCCATTATTTTTCTGTCAATTTCCAATGGAGTCACATGTACTTCACCTCTTTGACTAATACCACCGTTATTAACCAAGATGTCAATCTTTTTAAATTTTGATATTATTGTTGCAGTAATATCAACAAATTCATTTGATTTTTCTAAGTCTAATACTTGAACATAAGATTTTTTAGGATTTGATAATTTCTGCTGTACCGCTATTAATGTTTCGTTTTTTCTAGCAGATAAAATAACAAACGCTCCTAGCTTATTATAATGTATAGCCATAGCTTTACCAATTCCTGAAGATGCCCCTGTTATCCAAACTACTTTCTCTTTATACATTAAACTAATTTTACTGAACGTGAAATACAAAACTAATCAAATTCTAACAATTGAATATTCATATCAGCTCTCAATACATTAATATATAATAATTCATTACTTATGACCTATAATAGATAGATTTACTAAACAGAGCTTCACTCAATAGAAACTATCAATTTTAATTAATTTTGACTTAAACTTCTTGTTCACAGGGCTATTGTACATTAATTATAACTAAGACAATACCATTACCATCAATTAGCATGACGACTTACCAAATAATTCTAAAAAATATTAACTGAATTTACTAAAATTTCTCATCAATAATTAATAAATTTGTTTTTGTGAGAAAAGTAACAATAGCAATAGACGGATATTCATCTTGTGGTAAAAGTACCTTAGCTAAAGAAATAGCTAAAAATCTTAATTATAGATATGTTGATAGTGGCGCCATGTACCGTGCAGTTACTTTGTATTTAATAAACAAAGGCATATTAAAAGATGGTAGTTATTTGAAAAAAGCAGTTTTAGATGCTTTACCACTTATAAATATTGACTTTGTATTTAATAAGGAGAAAGGGATTTCTGAAACACTACTTAATTCAAAAAATGTTGAAAAAGACATTAGAACTATGTTTATCTCTAAACAAGTCAGTCCAATTAGTGCTATTGAAGAAGTAAGAACTAAATTAGTTGATTTACAACAACAAATGGGTATAAAAGGTGCCGTTGTAATGGATGGTCGTGATATCGGTACTGTCGTTTTCCCAAATGCTGAAGTTAAGTTATTTATGACAGCTGATCCAGATATTAGAACAGAGAGAAGACTACTTGAATTAGAAGGTAATGGACAAAAAAGCACATTTGATGAAGTAAAAGACAATCTTACTAAAAGAGACTACATGGATATGAATAGAGATGTAAGTCCTTTAAGACAAGCAGAAGACGCTACTGTGATTGATAACTCTCAAATTACAAGAGAAGAGCAACTAGAAGTTGCTTTGAATATTATAAAAGAAAAAATAAACAATTAACGCACGCAATAAACGACAAAGTTTATTAGTTTTGCAAAAAAATTAAAATCAAAAAAATGGCTATAAATAAAGTTATTGACTTATTAGGAAAAGAAGGTGAAGATTTATTAAATCACAAATGTACAACCTTCCCTAAAGAAATGATTCATTTACCTGGATCGGATTTCGTAGACAGATGTTTTACACAAACCAACAGAAATCCTCAGGTTTTAAGAAATTTACAAGCTTTATATAATGCAGGTAATTTAGGTGGAACTGGTTATGTTTCATTTTTACCAGTAGATCAAGGAATAGAACATTCAGCAGGTGCATCATTCTCTCCAAACCCAATGTACTTTGATCCAGAAAACATTGTAAAACTAGCTATTGAAGCCGGTTGTAGTGGTGTTGCTTCTACTTTTGGTGTATTAGGTTCTGTTGCAAGAAAATATGCTCATAAAATACCTTTCATTGTAAAATTAAATCACAATGAGTTTTTATCTTACCCAAACACGTTTAATCAAATTGAATTCGGTTCGGTTGAAGAGGCTTGGAATATGGGAGCAACTGCAGTTGGTGCAACTATCTACTTTGGTCATCCTGAATCAGAAAGACAAATTGTTGAAATTGCAAAAGCCTTTGCAAGAGCTCATGAATTAGGATTAGCAACGATTTTATGGTGTTATGTTAGAAATGACGGTTTCAAAAAAGATGGTGTTGATTACCATACTTCAACTGATATTACTGCACAAGCTAATCATATTGGAGTAACTATTCAAGCAGATATTATTAAGCAAAAAATGCCTACTTTAAACGGTGCATACCCTGCTATTGGATTTGGTAAATCTCATCCAAAAATGTATTCTGAATTATCTACTGATAACCCAATTGATTTAACACGTTACCAAGTAGCAAATTGCTATATGGGAAGAAATGGATTAATTAATTCAGGCGGAGCTTCAACTGGAAACGATTCAAGTGATATGAAAGATGCAGTTTCTACTGCAATTATCAATAAAAGAGCTGGTGGACATGGTTTAATCTTAGGAAGAAAAGCATTCCAAAAACCTTTTAATGAAGGTGTTGAAATTATTCAAGCAGTTCAAGAAATTTATTTAGACGATTCAATTACAATCGCGTAATTTAATACAATTTAAAATATGGGTTGGTTTAAAAGAGATTCTGAGGGAATTAAAACCTCTACAGCAGACAAAAAAGAAACTCCAGAAGGATTGTGGTACAAATGTCCTACTTGTAAAACTGTAGTTTCAACTGAAGAACATAAATTAACATTAAACGTTTGTGTTAAATGTGATCATCATGAAAAATTAACATCTAACGGTTATTTTGATATTATTTTTGATAAATCGAAATATACTGAATTTTCAAAAGGTATAGTTTCAGTTGATCCATTGCAATTTGAGGATACTAAAAAATACCCAGACAGACTAAAAGCAACTCAAGCTAAAACAGGCTTAAAGGATGCAATTAAAACTGTTTATGGTAAAATAGATGGTGAACAATTTGTAGTTGCTGCAATGGATTTTAAATTTATTGGTGGTTCTTTAGGATCAGTGATGGGTGAAAAAATTGCTAAAGCTATCGATAAAGCAATTGAATTAAATGTACCCTTCATGATAATTTCAAAATCAGGTGGTGCTAGAATGATGGAAGCCGGTTTATCTTTAATGCAAATGGCTAAAGTATCAGCTAAGTTATCTTTGCTAAGTGATGCTAAACTACCATATATTTCATTCTTATCAGACCCTACAACAGGTGGTGTTACAGCATCATTCGCTATGTTAGGTGATGTAAACATTTCAGAACCTAATGCACTTATTGCATTTGCAGGTCCTAGAATTGTAAAAGAAACAATTGGTAGAGATTTACCAAAAGGTTTTCAAAGATCTGAGTTTGTATTAGAGCATGGATTTTTAGATTACATTGTTGAAAGAAAAGATTTAAAAGCTAAACTAAGTCAAACATTAAAAATGTTTAAAGGTTAAGCTTAGAAAATAAGAATACAAAAAAAGCAGAAATTAATAATTTCTGCTTTTTTTGTGATTTATTTTTTTTTCACCAAACAAGTACTAGTCTTTCTTTGCTGCTTTTTTAGCTTTTTTCTCAGCTCTTTTTTCCTTAAGCGATTTAGTACCTTCTTTTTTTACCGCTTTTTTTGCATCTTGTCCTTTTCCCATGATAATTTATTTTAATTAATTGAGTTTCAAATTTTGTATAAAATAAGTGTGAATTATTACGTAACTCCTACTCACTCTATTACAAAGATAATAATTTTGATCTCTTATCCTATTAAAACCAACACTTTCTAAGTGGTTCGGTTATTTATAAGTAAATCAAATCTGCATTCAAACCTTAATGAATACATTATAATTTATAAATTAACACCACTAATTTTCAAAATAAATTATGTGATTTTTAAAAAATGAAATCATAACTCAAATAATAATACTCAATTAAAATAACACTTGAATTATAAATGAAATGGCCCAATATTCCAAACCACAATGTTCTATATCGCGCTCTAAAATAACCAAATAGTAAACCCAAAGGAAATATCCATAAGAGAGAAATTAAAGAGAAATGAAGAATTGTAAAAAGAATGGCAGAAATAAGTATGGACGACTTCAAACTTGTGAGCGAAGTCAATTGATTGAAAATAACTCCCCTAAAAGCAATTTCTTCAAAAATAGCGGGCATTAAAGCAATCGAGACAATTGAAAGTAACAATGGTGCAGGAGAATAAATAAAGTGTTCATAATATGACATCTGAATTAATTGAAAAAAGTGTTCATTAAGAAATTCAGTAAAATAATATACACAGCAAGCAAGCATAGGTAAAACTATGCATACAATAAGTAAAATTGTAGAATTCAATTTTTTAAACTGAAACAATTTATTCGTTTCTTTAAAATCTATAAAATAAAAAAGTGAAACAAGAATTATAAAACCCAAATCTATCCATAAGGTAACAATGTAATAGCTATTTGTTTCAATTAAATTTATAAATATGTTATAAATTACTAATGTAAAAAAGGTAATTGAAATTTTGTTAATCTGCTTTTTATAATTACGTATTGAATAGGTTAATTTCAATTTAGTTCCACAAGTTCCACAAAAATTAGCTTTGTTATTACTAGTTACATTACATTTATTACATTCCATCATTTCTAAAGTTTATTGATTTTTGTAAAGTCTTCAATTCTTCTCTAAGCGGTATCAAATCTTTCACAGCTTTAAATCCATACACCAAAAATGTAACTATCATTATTTTAAAAAGTAAACCTTTATAAACTGCATACGGATCATCAATAACTGTAATAGATGCAAACACAATGAAAACGTAAAAAGCAGACAAAATAGCTTGAAACGGTTTTTCCCTACTCCACATTCCTAATGCAAAGTAAATACATGCGCCAATTATCAAGCCAATGGATAATACAGGATCAGAATTGGTTCTTAAGCCCATATAAATTCCAACCAAAAAATTTAAAGCAGCCAATATAAACACAACAATACGGGCTCTTTTAACTAACTTTTCTTTTTTAATGATGTTTTCCTTTTTCATTTTTAAGCTATAAAGAAAATGTTTCTTTTCAAGCTGTGTCCCTTTTTGAGGAAACCTACAATTAAGACAAAATTTATCTTTTTCATTTAATCCGGTAGAAGAGCAATAGCGACAAACAGAACCATCTGCACTATTATCCTGAATAATATCTTTATTCTTTAATTGAGTTTGACTATCGGGATTGTTAATCATTTATTTAGTTTATACTCCTATTTACTACTAACAGAATTGTTAAATACAAACTGAGTATATCTCAAATATAATGGATAATTTATACAATAACTCAATATTGAATCAGAATATTTAAATCACGAAAAGTATTGACTATTTTAAATTAGACCTATCAACTAGCACAGATAATTGATTTATGCCACTTATTTTTAAACTAAAATTAATTTGAATTCCCCCCTTTTGATAAATAATGAATCACATATCTAAGGGGCAAACTTACTATTTATAAAAAAAATAAGACTAATAATTTAGAGAAATTAACTGACTGCTGGCTAGTCAATTTAATCAAAAATAAACAGAGCTTCTGGAGGGACTCGAACCCACGACCTGCTGATTACAAATCAGCTGCTCTAGCCAACTGAGCTACAGAAGCAAATATTTTGTTTATTTATATAAGAACGTTTTAATTAAAAAACTCCCGTTGTTTCGGGAGTGCAAATATAAAAAATTAATTTTATTAATCACAACATAAATTTCAGTTTTTCATGTAAAAAATGATAATTTTAAATGAACTCATTGACTATCAAACTTAACTAATTCATACCGTGTAACGTACAAAAAAAGTCCGCAATTGAAATTGACAAATGCGGACTTTTTTTAATAAAATATAGTTAAGCTTTCACCGGAGTTTCTTTTAGTACTTCTAATAAAAAGTTCCAAAACTTTTGAACTGAAGCAATATTTACTTTTTCATCAGGAGAGTGTGGATTCTTAATAGTTGGTCCAAAAGAAATCATATCACAATCTAAAATATGCTCACTTAAAATACCACATTCTAAACCTGCGTGACATGCTTGAATTTTTGGTTGTTCTTCAAACATATGAATATATTTTGCTTCTAAAATTTTTAACATTTTTGAATCTGGATTAGGTGCCCAACCAGGGTAATCTCCCCCCTGTACGACATCAGCTCCAATTAACTCAAACGTTAACCTTAATGCGTTTGCAATATCATGCTTTCCAGCTTCTACCATACTTCTTTGTAATGATTTAGTAATGAACTCACCATTTCTAACAATTACTTTAGCAAAAGATGAAGACGTTTCTACTAATCCTTCAATCTTTTCACTCATTTTCCATACACCATTTGGTGTCGTATATATTACAGAAAGAATTTTTGAGTGATCTTCTGTTGCCACCATTTCTGATGGGTTTTCAGTTTCGGCAAGCGTAAATTTCATTTGAGGTTCTGAAGTAGAATTTTCAAAATTTAACACTGCTGTAAATTCAGTAAAGAATGTTATAAATTCATCTTTTTCCGATATCGGTAAAACCACTGTTCCAAAACTTTCTCTTGGAATTGCATTTCTTAAACTTCCACCTTCCAATTCAGTTAATCTAATATTGAATTTTCTTGATGCTTCATAAATTAATCTATTCATTAATAAATTTGCATTCCCTCTTCCTAAATGAATATCCATTCCTGAATGCCCACCTTTTAAGCCTCTTAAATCAATTGTGAATGCAGTATAATCTGCAGGAACTGATTCCGTTTTATATGCATATGATGTATTAGTATCAATACCACCTGCACAACCTACAGAAAACTCATCATCATCTTCCGTATCTAAGTTTAAAAGTACTTTACCAGTCAACAAACTACCATCTAAATGCATTGCACCTGTCATTCCTGTTTCCTCATCAATTGTAAATAACGCTTCTAACGCTGGATGTATATATTCATCTGAAGATAGTAAACTCATTGCTGCAGCAACTCCCATTCCATTATCAGCACCTAGTGTAGTTCCTTTTGCTTTTACCCATTCATCATCAATATAAGATTGGATACCTTGCGTGTCAAAATCAAATACAGTATCACTATTTTTTTGATGAACCATATCAATATGTCCCTGTAAAATCACAGTTTCTCTGTTTTCCATTCCTGGAGTTGCAGATTTTTTTATGATTACGTTTCCAATTTTGTCAACAATAGTTTCTAAACCTAATTTATTTCCAAAATCAACCATAAACTGGCGAATTCTTTCTTCTTTTTTTGAAGGTCTAGGCACTGCATTCAAATCTTCAAAATGATTCCAAATAATTTGAGGTTCAAGATTTCTAACTGACATATTATATATTTTAATTACCGTTTGTAAATTTATTTTAACTTAAGGCTACAAATTTATTATTTTTACGTTCAAATAACAATTATATGAAACAGATTATCACACTTTTGTCATTAATCATTGGTTTTAATGGAATTTCTCAACAAACTTTTGAAAATATCGATATTTCAGGAACAAACAGAGAATATTATAAATACTTGCCGACTAATTTTGATTCTAACACGGAATCGGTACCATTAGTCATTATTATGCATGGTATTGGAGGAACAGCGTTACAATTAACAACTAGTCAATATAACCCAACTGCTGATACTGCACGCTTTATTCCTGTTTATTTACAAGGGAAATTGAATGCATATGATCAAACATCATGGAATAATGGTACATTAATAGGTAGTGATGCTAATGATGTATTGTTTATTTCAGATGTAATTGACGAAATGAAAACATTACACGATATTAATTTATCAAGAGTTTATATAACTGGTATTTCAATGGGATCAATTATGACTTATAAGGCTATACGTCATTTAGATGATAGAATTGCCGCAGTATCTTGTCATATTGGGACAATGTCTAATGAAGAAATTACCGATTATTCACCTTCACATGCAATACCTGTACAACATATTCATGGCACTGAAGATACAACGGTACCTTATAATGGATCAGCGTTACCTTCCTTATCATTAGTTCCTGAGACAATTGATAAATTAAAATCAGTTAATGTTTGGAATGGAGATTCTACTATTACAACTATTCCTGACATTGTTTCTGATGGAATTACTATTGAAAAAGTTGTATATGATTGTATAACACCTTTAGAATTATGGAAGTTAAATGGAGGAGGTCACGTTTTCTTGATACCTGGTGTAAATGATGTATCTGGTGTTCATGTATCATGGGAATTCTTTAATAGATTTTCTCATCTAAATCCATCAACTGTAAGCATAGACAGTAAAGTGACTCCTTTTATTATTGAGTTCTATCCTAATCCAGCATCCGACAAATTATTCATCAAGCAATTTCATAATTTAGAATCGGTTAGCGTTCATGATATCAATGGAAAACTGGTTTTCACTGAAATTAATATTACTGAATTTTTAGATATAACTCTTTTATCTAATGGTATATATTCAGTTAGAGCAACAAATTTAGCTGGAGCAACAACCGTTAAAAAATTAGTAATTTCTAAATAGATATTTAACTCTTATTTAAATCCGTGTACTTAATTATATACGGATTTATTGTTTCATAGGATTTCTGATTAGTTTTGCACGTAATTATTTATAAATGAAAAATACAACAGAAATTTACCCTTTAGAAGCTAGCTTTATAAAAGGATGTATCGAAATTGGGAATTCTCAATTTGGAAATGGATTTGTTACCGAACTTGAATTGTTAAATACAATTAAATCATCTAACAGATTTGGACTAGTTAGTAAAACAAATGATTGCATAAGTGGTTTTGTTTTAGCTTCTATATACAATTCTTTTGAAGAATTGAACCCTATTCTTATTTCGAATTCGAATTGGTTCAAACACAGGTTTGAACATAAATACCCTATTGCATTAATACAAACAATTGGTGTAAGCGAGCACCATATAGGACTTGGAGTAGGAAAACAATTAACGCATGCGATTCTAAACCAAGTAAATAGATTAAGTAGAACTACATTATCACTAGTTTGGGAACATCAAAATGGTACACCATTAGCACATATTCTAGATCAATGTGGTTTAAAAATGCAGATTAAAATGCCAAATTATTGGTATAGTGATAGCATTCAAAACAACTATGAGTGCAAATATTGTGGAACACCACCATGTCATTGTACTATGATGGTTTATTCTGATTAAAAATCAGAGTTTTTGACATAAAAAAAGCCTAACTGATTTTATTAGTTAGGCTTTTTAAATATGATTAAATTGAATTAAGCTTCAATAGCATTCCCTAAAGAATTATCAAAAACATCTTTCATTTCGTTAATAAATCCATAATGCTCATCATCAACACAAATCTTACCTTGAGTTACATGTCCTAACAATACATAAGGTGTTTTTTGTTTGTTCATTGCAGCAATAAATGCTGTCTCTTGGTTTTCACCAATTGTAACAACAACTCTACTTTGAGCTTCACCAAATAAGAAAGCATCTTCTCTAACTTCTGAATCAGTAACAATATCAAAACCTAAACCGTTTGGCATTGACATTTCAGTTAATGCAATAAATAAACCTCCATCAGCACAATCATGAGCCGCGTTAATTTGTTGTTTAGCAATTAACGATTTTACTGTTTCTTGTAATTCAAATTCTTTATCTAAATCAAAGTGAGGAGCAGAAGACTCTTCAATTCCGTGGTATGATACTAAATATTCAGAAGAAGAAATACAATCAGCACTTTCACCAATTAGGAAAATTAAATCACCCTTAGTTTTAAAGTCTAATGTCATTAATTTATTTACATCCTCAACAACACCAATCATTCCGATTGTTGGTGTAGGTAAAACTGTAATTTCTTCCCCCTTAATAACAGATTGGTTATAGAAAGAAACATTCCCACCAGTTACCGGAGTTTCAAACTTTAAACACGCTTTAGACATTCCCTTAATTGCACCAACAAATTGCCAATACACTTCTGGGTTATATGGGTTTCCAAAATTTAAACAGTTAGTCACAGCAGAAGGAATACCACCTGAAACAACTATGTTTCTTGCCGCTTCAGAAACAGCCATTTGAGTTCCTCTTTCAGGATCGGCATTCACGTATCTTGCATTACAATCAACAGTCATAGCTAATGCACGTTTAGTACCTTTTAACATAGATATCCCTGCATCAGTAGGGCGATTAGTTGACATTGTTTTTGTTCCAACCATTGAGTCATATTGCTCGTATATCCATCTTTTTGATGCAATATTTGGATGAGACATTAGATGCATTGCTACTTCTTTTAAATCTTCAGGTTGTTCAACATCATCAATCTTAAATTTCTTGAATTCTTCAAAGTAAGCTGGTTCTTTATACTCTCTGTGATATACCGGAGCACCACCACCTAAAACTAATGATTCAGCTGGTACAGATGCTACTTTTTCACCATGCATAAAGTAATTTATTGTACCACCTTCAGTTACTACACCGATTTCAACAGCCAATAAATCCCACTTTTCAAATATATCTTCTACTATTTTTTCTTTTCCTTTTTCAATTACTACTAACATTCTTTCTTGAGATTCTGATAAAAGAATTTCCCAATCTTTCATCTCAGCCTGTCTTGTAGGTACTTTAGATAAATCAATATCCATTCCTACTTCACCAGCAGCACTCATTTCACAAGTAGAACAAGTAATACCCGCAGCTCCCATATCTTGCATACCAACCACTGCGTCAGTTTTTGCTAATTCTAAAGTAGCTTCTAATAACAATTTTTCTTGAAATGGATCACCAACTTGTACAGATGGTAAATCGTTTGCTGAATCTTCAGTAATATCTTTAGATGCAAATGCAGCACCAGCAATACCATCTTTACCTGTAGTTGAACCTACAATATAAACAGGATTACCTGGACCAGATGCAGTTGCAGAAAGCATATCACCTTCTAAAATACCTGCTGAAAATGCATTAACTAATGGGTTTGTATTGTATGATTTATCAAACATTACTTCACCACCAATAATTGGAATTCCGAAAGAATTTCCGTAATCACCAATTCCTTTAGTTACACCTTTAACTAACCACTTAGTTCTATCTTCATTGATATCACCAAAACGTAAAGAGTTTAATTGTGCAACAGGTCTTGCTCCCATTGTAAAAATATCTCTATTAATTCCACCAACTCCTGTTGCAGCTCCTTGATAAGGCTCTAAAGCTGAAGGGTGATTATGCGATTCAATTTTGAAAACACATCCTACACCGTCACCGATATCGACTAAACCAGCATTTTCTTCACCTGCTTTTACAAGCATGTGAGGACCATCTTTTGGCAAAGTTTTTAACCAAACAATTGAATTTTTATATGAACAATGTTCTGACCACATTACAGAGTACACAGACATTTCTGTAAAATTAGGCGTTCTACCTAAAATCTCTTTGATTAAATCAAATTCGTCAGCTCTTAAACCTAATTCAATAGCCTGTTCTACTGTTGCTAAATTTTGTGTACCTTTTTCCATGCGTTAAATGATATAAAATATTTTTTGCAAAGCTACTTATTATATAATCATTTTTCAATTTTTTACACCAAAAGTTATTAACGATTTATTGTTTTATTTTCCTTAATAGATTAAAAAACAGATCTAGTGATGCTAAATTAATAAGTTCATTACTTAGAAATTAGAAAACAAGCCTAAATTGAAGCCAAATTTATATCGTTTTATCGAATCACATTTACGTGTCCCATTTGTGAATGACGTTTGTCCGTAGCATTTTCAATAAATGAAATACGCCAAACATAAGTCCCATCAATTACTGTCTCCCCATTGAAATCCCCATTCCAAACAGAATAAAAATCGTTAGTATGGAAAACTTGATTCCCCCAACGGTCAAAAATCATAAATGAATAATCTGCCGGAATAAATCCGGGAATAAAGACTGGCGCAAACGTTTCGTTTGTCCCGTTATCATCAGGCGAAAATGTATTTGGTATGTAATAAATTTGTAAATCTTTTACATAAACTATCTTTGTAATTGAATCCATACATCCAAAACCATTAATCGCTTTCAATTCAACTAAATAATTTTGGTTACCATATTCAGGGTATGTGTGGATTGGACTTACAACTATGCTACTATCAATTGTTCCAAACTTCCAAAGGTAAGTTATTGCCCCAGTCGTTTCATTTATAAATTGAACGTTTAAGTTTAATAAATCTGGTTCATTTGGTGAAAATGAAAAGTTCGCATTTGGATATGGATTAACACATACATAATTCAATAATGTAGTATCCACAAGACATCCGTCTGTAGTTGTAAAGCTATATTCAATATTATAACACCCTTCAGTTTCATATAATTGAATAGATGTATCAGTTAATGCAGAATTTCCATTACCAAAATCCCAAGCTTGAGAGGCAATTAAACTTTGATTAATATGACTTATAAATTCTACTTCAAATGGAGGACACCCGTTTGTAACTGAGTTAGGTGATATATTAATTAGTGGCGTATTGAATATATTTACATTTACATTCTGAGACACATCAGGAGATGTACAACCATCTGAAACAGTAACAGTATATATTGTCGATTGTATAGGTGTAACCACCTGACTACCTCCATTTAACACTGTTAAATCTTGATTATTCGTCCATGTATATGTGTATGGACCTCCATTACCAGACCCGATAATTGCTTCAGCAAAAACTGAGGCTTGATCACCCTTACAAACATTAGGAGTAGTTGTTGTTGCTGTTAATTGTAATGGTCCTAAAACATTCACTGTTTTAGTAATTGCTATATTATTATTTGATACACATCCTAAACCATTTCCATCCGTTACTATTAGTGAATATTGAAATTGACCCGGTGTTGTTGCCACTATTGGTAAACAGTTATTTGGTAACGTTACACCATTCCAATTATATGAGTATAAACCATCACCACCAGTCACAATAGCACAAACCTCTGCAATCGCCCCAAAACAAACCGTAGTATCACTCACTCCTAAAGATACAAGTATCGGAGCTGTTTCTGATATATTTTCAGTTTGTACTGCTACAGGACAATCATTCATGTCAGTCACTTGTATATCATAACTACCAAAACCTAAATTTGTAAATGTACCACTGTTTTGAAATGTAGCACCAGCATCATTACTAAATTGATAGGCCGGCGTACCGCCATCTGCTGTAATTACTAATTGACCATCATTTGCTCCATTACAAGTTACATCTGTTACTATTACGTTTGGAATCGTAATTAAATCGGGCTCTGTAATTAGAAAATCACCATTTAGCGTTGTACTACAATTTACGCCCTCCATTAGAGTGACCACTTGATTAGATGCTCCTAAACCAGTTAACACGTTTGAATTTGAAGATGTTAAACCACCATCAAGACTATATGAATAAACTCCATTACCTCCAGAACTTGTAATGGTAATCTGACCATTTAATGAATCTTTACAGCTGGCATTTGAATTCACAACAACATTATCAATACTTAAAGGCGTAGGTTCAGTTATGTCCAGATTCCCTATGATTACACAACCTGTATTGTCTTTCACTTGTACATTGTAAGTATTAGCTGTTAATCCAGTAAAGTTCGAATTAATTTGAAAACTTACTCCATTATCGATACTATACACTAAAGGAATAACCCCTCCAATTGCAGTAATTGTTAATGCGCCATCATTGCCTAAATTACAATTTGTGTTGGTTGTAGCCGCATTCGTAACAACATAGTCAATAACCATTGCAGTAGCACTTCCCACAGCGATATTTGTTTCAGTAACAATACATGCTAAGTTATCAGTTATTGTTACCGTATAGTTACCTACTGTCAAATTCGAGAATGTATGATTTTGTAAAGCGGTTACCTGATTTTGATTTACAGGTCCTGTAATATCGTAAGTAAAATTAGCCGCACCATTATTTAGAGTCACTGCAACAGAACCATCATTAGCTCCTGCCCCACATGAAACGTTAGTAACAATCACTGGATTCATTGTAAATAAAGAAGCCTGCCCTACTGTTTCTATACCATCAACAACACAAATTGTTGGAAGTGCTGTTACATCTTGAACTTGTACATTGTAAGTTGCTGCAGCCAAATTTACAAATACATTAGATGCTTGAAAAGTAACACCACCATCTATAGTATATTGATAGTTACCTGAACCTCCTGCTGCATTAATAGTAAGTGTACCACTGTTTGCTCCACAAGCTGCATCTGTACTTGATGTTGAAGTAATTGATAATACTGTTGGCTCAACAATCACACCTTGGCCAGTACCAGTACACCCTAAATTATCAGTTAAAGTAAGTGTATATGTATTAGGCGCTAATCCATTTGGATTTTGAACATTTGCTGTTAAATCCCAATCATAAATATATGGCCCAGTTCCATTCAATGGAGTAGCTGTTAAAGTACCATCATTCAAACCATTACAACTTATATTTTGAGCCACAACATTTACATTTAACTCTGGCGTTATTGTAACATCAACATTTGAAACATCCGTACAACCTGAAATATCAGTTATAGTTAAAGTTACATTTTTGACACCTGCTGTTCCCCAATCATGAGTTGGGTTTTGAAGGTTAGAAGTTGTACCGTCAGCAAATTCCCATAAATAATTTGTAATATTATTTAAATCAGATGTAGAATTATCAGTAAACGTAATAGTTTCACCAATACAAGCTGTTAATTTATCTTGTATAAAACTTGAGTTTCTATGTAAACAAACTTGTTGAAGATTATTTAAACCACCTGTTGCTCCAGTAAATCCAAAGTAGACGTTTGAATTCCCGCCAAATATAGTATTAACAATATCTGCATTATATGCATTTACTATATTTCCATCTAAATTAATTTGTAAAATTTGGGTAGCTACATTCCATGTAACATTAAAGGTGTGAAACGCACCATCTTCAATATTTGGAATATTAACTACTGGTGAAACAGGTACAGTTACATCACCATTTAAATATACATTAACATGATCTGCTGCTGGGTCATTATATGGTGCTCCAGGATTTGGATGTGCATCAATTTCAATACCCAAAGAAGGAGCAATTCCCATAGATCCAAAAGAAGGAGGATTTACTGCTCCTACAGCTTGTCCTTGTTGTAAAATAAATGCTATTCCATCAGCGGTCCAATTATCTACACTTCCTAAATAAACTTCAAAAGAAAAATTGAAATCTGTATTTAGATCAATTGTATTAGGGCTAAATATTCCACCTTGAATATTATTTGTTCCGGTAGTAAGCGTATAGCAGTCACAAGATTGAGGTGTAGCTTGTGCAGATAAAACCATCTGAGCATACGAATAGTTTACTAATACCAAAAATGGTAATACTAATAAAAGTTTTTTCATGTTAATCAATATGACGTAAAAGTAAGTCGATAGTTGTTATTTTCACTATTTTTTTAAACTATTTAGCTAAACAGCTAAAATAATCCTTTAAAACTTTAGAATTGTCAGTATTACTTGTGTTTATCTCAAGTAGTTTCACGTTGTTCGATTCTTGATAGAATGTTTCAATATTACCTTCTAATTCAACAAATGAGTTCACCCCAATATAATCTATTTTATGTGCTTTACAAATGTATTCAGCTTTACCATGATGTGGCGCTACAAATAATTTATTTTGCTTAGACAATTTTGGCCCATCAATAATATTAAAAATCCCCCCTCCGTTATTATTGATTAAAACTATTCTAAAATTAGCGGGTAAATACGAATTCCAAAGCGCGTTAGAATCGTAAAAGAATGAAACATCACCTGTTATTAATACGTGAAGTTTAGACGGGTTTGCAACTGCCATCCCTAAAGCCGTACTTGTACTACCATCAATACCACTTACTCCACGGTTAGCAAAATAATTTATGGATTGTATAGGGTTGAAAAGTTGACAATATCGAACCACTGAACTATTAGACATCTGTAAATTAATGCCTTCTGGAAGGGTATCTAAGACAAAATCAAATACTAATAAATCGGAAAAAGGACAGGTTTGAATATATTCATTATGTTTATCTTGAGAAATAAAATCTTTCGCCTTCCATTTGTTACCATAATTTGAATCAGGTACGTAATCTATTGCATTTATGTATTCAAAAAATAATTCTGGTTTAACATCTATTGATTTTGATTTTGACTGATAAGTGTCCTCATTTATTGTAAATTCACCTACTCTCCAATTATGAGTTGGTTTATTGATTCGCAAAAAGTTTTTAATTTTTTTTGAAATAATTGCACCACCTATAGAAACTAATAAATCTGGTTTAAAATCATCTAATTCATCTTCCGAAATTAATGCTAAAGCTCTATCAATTGAATGACAAAATTTTGTAAATTTCTTTATGTTTGACGTATTCTCTACTAATACTGCAACTGAAGAGTCATTAGCTAAAGTGTCTAACACAATTTGCAAACGTTGATTGGGAAACATTTGGCCAATAATCAATAATTTTTTATCAGCCTGTTTCCAAATTTCAGTTATTTCTACTTTATCCCCCTCTGTTAGAGTTTTTGAATTTTCAAACTCTATACTTTCCGTTGTAGCTAAAGAATATTCAGCAGTATTGTATAAGGGCTCTTCTAAAGGAATATTAATATGAATAGGTCCTCTAGGAAAGGATAGTAATCCCTTAACAGCTGCATTCACAAGTGATTTTGAATTTTCGTCTTCTAATTGAAAGGATTCTTTAATGTAGTTTGAAAACACATTAAACTGCCTTATACATTGTCCATCTCCATGATCAATCAATGTTTCTGGTCTATCTGCACTTAAAACTAACAATGGACATTGTCTATAATAGGCTTCCGAAATGGCTGGTGCATAGTTCAATACTGCACTACCTGATGTACAAACTATAGCAACACCCTCATTTAATTCGTCAGCCATTCCCAAAGCGAAAAAAGCAGCACTTCTTTCATCATGAACAATAAAGATTTCAATTAGTGGATGAGAATCAAATGCAATAATTAATGGCGCGTTTCTAGACCCCGGAGAAATGACAACTTTTGTAATCTTATTTTGTACTATAATCTCTGCTAATTCAGCAATATGAGTAAATGAAGTTGTTTGCATTACGTTAAGCGAGTAAAGGTTAGATGTACTAATCAGAAATTAATACTAGTAATTATTCAATTCCATATTCAGTCATTGAATAAAATTGTTCAATTCCTTTAATTGGGTTTAATGTATCAGTATTTGTAATTGTAAACTCTTTTTTGTAGCTATAAATTTGCCCAATATTAGCAGCATACACTTCGTAATATCGACTGTAATCAATGAAAGTTAAGTTGTTTGAATGTTCAACAATAGCAGTAGAGTCAATAATGTTTCCGTTATTCACTTTAAAAGGTTCAGTAATCTTCATATAGCTACAATTTTCTTCATTCAAAAAATTAAGCGAATTGCAATCCCAATTTTTAGCATATGATATACCAAATGCCATTTTGATTATACGTATATTTTCTTCAACTACTTCTGCCGTTTTATCTGTCAACTTCATTGTCCATACGTCTTTCATCTCCCAATCTTGAGCTTCATCTGAACGCTTATATCTATACAGTTTTTGATACAAGTCACCTTCTAGATCAGTATCTGTTTCACCAATACTAGCTTTTATTTGATAACTATTTGTGTCGTGTACAGAAACCATATCATCATGTACAATGGAAACAACATCATAAACTACAAACGCGCCTTGAGTCGTTGGAAAGTAATGGTACCCCATATTTACAGGAGCTGAATTATCTTTTTTACAAGATGAAACGCCTATGCAAACTAATAGTATGTATAAAAATCCTTTCATTTAAGTATTAAAAGTTAAACAATTATTATTAAACAACTTACTTATTCATTCTTTTTAAATTCACGCCATATAGTATTAAGAAAACTATTGCGATAAAAATATATAATCCTTGTCCTAACCAAACTATCATACTTGAGCCTAAAAAGTAAAAAGAAATACTTGAATATAATACAGTATATATTATATACAGAAGGTACCCTATTTTCTTTAATTGAAACATTAAATACACCGATAACGCACCAATTAATAACGAAACCATTGTTGCCAACTGTATAGATTCAAAATGAGTAATTGTTTTTTCCAATACTTCAATAGCCTCTGCTATTAGATTATCCGCAAAAACATTTCCTGTATCAGTATTCATTTGATCGATAGATAAATCGATTTGGGTTTGTAATTTTTCTACACCATTAAAATATCCTATTGCAGTTGAAAAAACAGAAAAGCCTATAAACACCCATGACAATATTGAGATTACCAATAAAAAAGAACCTCTTTTTTCTTTCATTGATTCTGGAGAATCAGAATCTCCCCATTGACTGTCTGTTGTTTGCATATTTTCCATAGTTGATTAATTTAATAAGTTTTCAATAAATGTAATAGATTTTTGTATTTCTGGATGCATGTATTTATCATCCTCAACCATAGGTACAACAGCTCTATAATTTGTTACAATATTTTCTAGCATTTCACTTGACTTCAGTGGTCTTCTAAACTCTAAAGCTTGAGTACCATTGAATAATTCAATTGCTAAAATCTTTTTAAGATTCTCTACCACTCTAAAACATTTAGTGGCTGCATTAGCTCCCATACTCACATGATCCTCTTGTCCATTTGATGATTCAATAGAATCAACGGAAGCAGGCGTACATAATTGTTTATTTTGACTAGCAACTGATGCCGCAGCATATTGAGGAATCATGAATCCAGAATTTAACCCCGGGTTTTTCACTAAAAATGCAGGTAATTTTCTTGTTCCACCAATTAATTGATACGTTCTTCTTTCAGAAATACTACCTAATTCAGACAAAGCAATTGCTAATAAATCAGCAACAATTGCCAAGGGTTGACCATGAAAATTTCCAGCTGAAACTATTTCATCTTCATCTGGAAAAATTGTTGGATTATCTGTTACAGCATTAATCTCTCTTTCTACTACATTTTTAACATGTGCAATTGAATCTTTTGACGCTCCATGAACTTGAGGAATACATCTAAACGAATACGGATCTTGAACATGTTCTTTATGTTGAGCGATAATTTCACTTCCGTTTAAGATATTTCTAAACACTTCAGCAGTCACTATCTGTCCAGCTTGATTCCTTATGGCATTTACATTTGCTTTAAACGGGTTTAACCTTCCGTCAAATCCTTCTAAAGAAATAGCACCAACGATATCAGCAGCAAACGATAATTTTTCAGATTGAATAACATTCCAAACTCCATAAGCACTCATAAATTGAGTACCATTTAATAAAGCTAGTCCTTCTTTTGACTGTAATGTAATTATTGACCAACCCATTTCATCTAACATGATAGAAGATTGCATTTTTACACCTTTAAAATACACTTCACCCACACCTAATAAAGGTAAAGCTAAATGTGCTAATGGCGCTAAATCACCTGAAGCTCCTAAAGAACCTTGTTGATAAACAACCGGGATAATATCATTATTATAAAAATCTAATAAACGCTGCACTGTAATAAGCTGAACACCTGAATGACCATAAGAAATCCCTTGCACCTTTAAAAGCATCATTAATTTAACGATTTCTTTTGGTACTTCTTCACCTATTCCACAGGCATGTGAAATCACTAAATTTCTTTGTAATTTACTTAAGTTAACATCATCAATCACTGTATTACACAAAGAACCAAAACCAGTATTAATACCGTAATGAATATCTTTTGTGATGTGACTTGAATTTAAGTAGTCTCTACATTTTTGAATTTTAGCTTTTGCTGAGTCAGATAATTCAACTTTAGTATTTGAAAAAATAATCTCTTTTACTTTTTCAATTGATAAATGTTCTGATGTGATTTGATGAATACTCATAATTTGTTTGTTATCTTATTTAATGTCAATAATCATTTCTTCATAAGAACATGTTTTTTGTTCTCCTGTTGTCATATTTTTATATGAAATATCTCCGCTTTCTAATTCATCCGATCCAATCATAACAACAAAAGGAATGTTTTTATCATTAGCATATTTCATCTGTTTTTTCAGTTTTGCGGCAGTTGGGTACACCTCAGTTGAAATATTGTTTTCTCTGAATTCTTTTGCTAATCCTAAACAGTGATCTTGCTCTTGCTCCCCAAAGTTAATAAATAAAACTTGAGTTGATGATGTAGCTGATTCTGGGAATAAATTTAATTCTGTCATGACATCATAAATTCTATCCGCTCCAAATGATATACCTACACCAGACATTCCAGATAAACCAAATAATTCAGTTAAGTTGTCATAACGTCCACCACCACAAATACTACCAATTTTCACATTATTTGGTACCACTTCAAAAATGGCACCTGTATAATAACTAAGTCCACGCGCTAAAGTAACCTGGAAGTTAAGTTTTGCTTTATCTAAACCTAAAACCTTAATTCTATTTAAAACATACTCCAACTCTTCAACACCTTTCATTCCAACTTCACTTCCTTGAAGATAATCTTTCATTGAAGCAACTAACTCATCATTAGTTCCACTTAAAGAAAACAAAGGTTCAATTTTTTGTATTGCTTCAGCTGACAATCCCCTTTCAGTTAATTCTTTTACAACGCCTTCAGTTCCAATCTTATCTAATTTGTCTATAGCTACTGTAATATCTGTTAACTTGTCAGCTTCACCACAAACTTCAACAATTCCTGTTAAAATTTTACGATTATTAAATTGTATTGTAAAATCAGTTAACCCTAATTTTGATAACACATCATCAAAAATTTGAATTAATTCAATTTCATAAACCAAAGATTCACTCCCCACAACATCTACATCACATTGATAAAACTCTCTATAACGTCCTTTTTGAGGTCTATCCGCTCTCCAAACTGGCTGAATTTGATAGCGTTTAAAAGGAAAAGTTAGTTCATTTTGGTGCTGTACTACGAATCTTGCAAAAGGCACAGTTAAATCATAGCGTAAGGCTTTATCCGAAATAGAATTAGCAAAACGAGCTAAATTACTTTGCTGTAACGCTTCCGTATCTGCTTTTGCTAATTTACTTCCTGAATTAAGAACTCTAAAAATTAACCGATCTCCTTCTTCACCATATTTACCCATTAACGTTTCCGTTTTTTCAATGGTAGGTGTTTGAATTGGAGCGAATCCATATTTTTCAAATACAGTTTTAATTGTAGAGAAAATATAATTACGTTTTGCCATAGTGTTAGGCAAAAAGTCACGTGTTCCTTTTAAGATTGATGGTTTCAATTTGAGTTGTTTTAGTTATTGGTTTACAAAAATAATAAATTGTTTTATTAAACCATCAATTGCACGAATAATCACCGTTATTTTTCAATATCTATATTACAAAGTGTAACCTAAAAGTTATAATACATATTAATATTGAATAAAAACAAAAGCCGTATCAAACTGGTTACACAATACGGAATCAGTATTTGAAGTATTTGCCAATGATTCACCATAGGTGTATTTAAAATACGTGTCTCCAACTACTGGACATATAAAAGTAGTATCAGGAATAGTATAAGGAATAGCTAAATTTCCATTTACACAACAGTCTTCACACTCTTCTTTTACGTTATATTTATGAAAATTCAATAATTCATTATTAGAAGGAAAGGTATTCTTTAACCTTACACTTACCCAAGACTTTGATTCCAATTCATAACTAAAGTCATTCTCGTCTTCAGTTGACAATACTGCTGAACTATAAACCGTTTCAGTTTCATAAAACTCAGGGTGTACAATGCTAATTTTAAACTTATCGATATTTTGGCGGTCAAATTCAAATGAATACTCCCCATTGGAATTTGAAGTTGTTGTTCCTAAATTAACGAAATTCGGATTCAATGTATTCCCATTCACTTCTGTTTGATAAAAAGTCAACGTTACCTGACCAACTCTTGACTTAGTCACCTTATTCTTTAACGTACCCTGTACCTTATATTGTATTTGATCCTTGTTACAAGAAACTGCTGCTATTAAAACTAAAAAAATATATAACGTTTTCATGATAACAAATTTAATAAATTATTAACTAAAAGCACAACTGTTAAATAAATGAAAGTAATTGATTAGTAGGTTTTCATTACTTAATATAAATTATACTTACATGTCAAACCATCTTAACATAGTGAAATTTAATGATAAAATGTAATTACTTTTGAAAACACCCCTATAATTAACAAGCATCATTTGTAAAAAACTATAAAATTATTCGAACACCCCCTAAAAATTCATTACATTTGTCGAAAATTATAAAAATTTACAAAATGGCTAGATTAAGATTAAATGCTTTAGATGACGTTCTTCATAGAAAACCTATGGAAATGGAAGAAACTGGAGAAAGAGTTTCTGATTACTTTGGTAGAAACACATTTAACATTAGAATTATGCGTGAATTCCTTTCGGAAGCGGCATATAAAAGTGTAAAATCGGCCATTCAAAATGGTACTTCTGTAAGTAGAGAAATCGCTGATCAAGTAGCAACATCAATGAAAGATTGGGCTATCACTAAAGGCGCTACTCATTATACGCATTGGTTCCAACCTTTAACTGGTACAACAGCTGAAAAGCATGATGGTTTCTTTAAGCCAATCGGACCAGGTGAAGCAATTGAAAGATTTGAAGGTGATTTATTAGTTCAACAAGAACCAGATGCATCTTCTTTCCCAAATGGTGGAATAAGAAATACTTTTGAAGCTAGAGGTTATAGTGCTTGGGATCCTTCTTCTCCAGCATTTGTAATGGGGAAAACATTATGTATTCCTACTATTTTTATTGCATATACAGGTGAATCATTAGATCACAAAATGCCATTATTAAAGGCTTTACATAAAGTTGAAGATGCTGCTTTAGAAGTTTGTCAATATTTTGATAAAAACGTAACTAAAGTAGGAACTACTTTAGGTTGGGAGCAAGAATACTTTTTAGTAGATTCTGCTTTATATAATGCAAGACCAGATATTCAAATGACTGGTAGAGCGGTGTTTGGACATGCGCCTGCAAAAGGTCAACAATTAGATGATCATTATTTTGGAACTATCCCTGCAAGAGCAACTGCTTTTATGAGAGAATTCGAATATGAATCTCATTTATTAGGAATACCTGTTACGACAAGACATAATGAAGTTGCTCCAAATCAGTTTGAGTGTGCTCCAATGTTTGAAGAAGTAAACATTGCAAACGATCACAATTTATTGTTGATGGATGTAATGGAAAAAGTGGCTAGAAAGCATAATTTTAGAGTACTGCTTCACGAAAAACCATTTGCAGGATTAAACGGTTCTGGAAAACATAACAATTGGAGTTTAAGTACGGATACTGGTGTTAATTTATTACAACCTGGTAAAAATCCAAAATCAAACTTACAGTTTTTAACATTCTTAGTGAATACTATCGTGTCTATTCATGATAATGCTGATATCTTAAGAGGATCGATTGCAACTGCAGGAAATGATCACAGATTAGGAGCTAATGAAGCACCACCAGCAATTATTTCTGTATTTATTGGATCTCAATTAACGGAGATGCTTGATAACTTAGAGAAAAGTATTACTGCTGGTAAAATGACGCCAGAAGCTAAAACTGAACTTAAATTAGACATTGGTAAAATTCCTGAATTATTATTAGATAATACAGATAGAAACAGAACGTCACCTTTTGCATTTACTGGAAACAAGTTCGAATTTAGAGCTGTAGGTTCTACTGCAAACTGTGCTCACCCAATGATGGTTCTAAACACTATTGTTGCTAAACAATTAATCGATTTCAAAACTGCAGTTGATGCAAGAATTGAAAAAGGTGACAAGAAAGATGAAGCCATCTTAAAGGAATTACAAGAGCTAATTACTAAATCTAAGAAAATTAGATTTGAAGGTAATGGGTATGGTGACGAATGGGTAGTTGAAGCGGAAAAAAGAGGACTATCTAATTTTAAAGATGCACCTAGAGCATTAGACATTTGGACTAAGAAAAGTACGGTTGATTTATTTAATGATATGGGGATTTTAACACCTGTTGAATTAGAAGCTAGACATGACATTGAATTAGAAAAATATGTGATGGAAATTCAAATTGAAGCAAGAATCATGGGTGATTTAGCAAAAAATCACATTATTCCAGCAACGATTGAATACCAAAATAAAGTAATCAAGAATATTCAAGGTTTAATGGATATTATGGGTGCTAAAGAAGGTAAAGAATTAGCTAAAACTCAAATGATTATTGTTAGATCAATTTCTAAACATGTTAATGCATTAAATGATTTAGTTAATGAAATGGTTGAAGCTCGTAAAGAAGCTAACTTAATTACTGACAACAGAGACAAAGCATTTGCTTACTGTGATAAAGTAAAATTATACTTTGACGAAATTAGATACCATGCTGATAGACTTGAATTACAAGTGGATGATGAAATGTGGCCTTTACCAAAATTAAGAGAAATGTTATTTACTAAATAATTAGTAAACTATAATAAATCTAAGCCTTGATACTTAATTGTGTCAAGGCTTTTTTCTTATATACTATTTTAATCAATCGCTAATAAATACCCCCCAATTTACAGTATTAAGACCGTACTAACAATAACACTACTAGTTTAAACGTTAATAGATTAACTAAAAAATTAACACTATGAAACCTATAAAAATTGTGACTTTATTATTACTATTAAACTCCACAGTACATGCCCAGCGCACGTCCGACATTGGAATCTTAATTAGTACTGACAATGAAAGTAAATTAACATTAGAATACCGTAAACCCATTTGGAAAAAATACAGCTTAAAATTTGGTACTACTTATGGAAGTACACACTCTTCCCAATTTGCTCCATGGGCTATAAGTCAAGCTAGCGATAGTTTGCATATTTTTAATAGAAATAATTCAAACGAGAATCAATACAATTTAAAAATTGGAATCGAACGTATACTTAAATCTAGCCCATTTTCAGTAGGACTTGATTTATTATTTGGCTATAAAGATGTATCCTATACAAAATCAGTAAGACATTTCACCTTAGACACAACTGGAAAATGGGACTACACCTACTTTGGTGAAAAAGACGCAAACACACTTAATCCGAAACTTGACACCACTTTTGGTCAAATTATTTTTCGTTATTTTAAACCTGCTCTTCAATTAAATTTAGGTTTAGATTTGCCATTAGCAAAACGGTTCACCGTTAATTTATCATACCAACATAGTGTAGGTTTATTAATAAATATGAGCGAAACTCAGATAAATAATAACACCATTAATACCTTTGATTATATCAATAATGAAAAATTCACCTTTAATTATCGATTTAACGTTGGTTTAAGGTATAAATTTAAGACTTAAAAAAAACCATTATATAGCTTTGTTTATAGTTAATTCTTGACTAAATTCGCTTAATACGTTTACATATCATCTCATTAAATCAGTTAGCGCTATACTTATAGAACTATTCAAAATATATTAATGTGACTTAATTAAAACAAATAAAATGAAATCACTAAAATTAATTGGGACACTCATCCTACTTTTGGAATTAACAGCTTGTGCTCAATCTGAAGACAACAAGACTCAAACAATAGTAATTGACGATTGTAAATCACTAACTGAAAATAACTATTCAATTAACTATCCTGAAGATTGGGAGCTAAATAAATCAGGCCTCATGGGATCAAGTTTTATTTTGTTTAGCCCACTTTCTTCTGAACAAGATCAATTTAAAGAAAATATCAATCTTTTAATACAAGACTTAACAGGACATAATTTGAATCTTGAGAAATATGCAGCCATTTCAGAAGAACAAATTAAAACTATGATTACGGATGGAAACATCTTAGAAAGTAAAAGAGTAACGACTGATACCTTAAGTCATCATCAAATAATTTACACAGGAAGACAAGGTATTTTTAATTTGAAATTTGAACAATATTATTGGGTGATCGGAGATAAAGCTTATGTTTTGACTTTGACTTGTGAAGAAACTCAATTTGAAAATTATCAAAAAGTAGGAGAAGAAATACTTAACAGCTTTAAATTAACACAATAGGTAGTCTCATAGAAACTTCATTGAATTAAAAACCATCTGCTATTCGAAAAACTGCTAAATATTTCGATTCAAATTTTCAGGAGAAAAAAGACACTCAAAACATTGCTACCTATATAATTTAAAGTTTAATTATTTTAAATTTCAATCGTCAAAATCTTTTTTACGCCTACTTTTTTTAATATCTGAGTTAATTTTCTTACGTTTTAATCGTTTTCTTATACCTGAATAAGGAACTTTTGTAGCCCTACGTGGTTTTTCAACTTTTAACCAAATCTTTAATAATTCATTCAGTTTTTTTACTGTGTTCTCTTTATTCTCAAGCTGAGATCTACTTTTTTGTGAAGTGACACGAATACCTTCTGCGCATAAATAAGATTTAGCCTTTTCTTTTATTCTAATTTTCTCTTTAAAAGAAAGAAACCCACAATTTTCAAAACGCCAAATCAAACTTACTTTAGACTCAACCTTATTTACATTCTGCCCCCCCTTACCTCCACTACGTGAAGTTTCAAAAGTAAATTCATTATATATATCAAAAGCTGAAATCATAGTTGTATAAACGAAAAAAAGATGCCAAGGTTGGCATCTTTTTAACATTCTTATATTTTTATAAGTTTGATAAAAGAATTATCTTCTAATAATTCTTCCTCTTGGTTTTGTTAATCTTTCTTTAATTACTTTATCTTTTAATTTTCCTTTGAAAATTTCATACATTCTAAAGTCACACTCTAACTTACCATTAAATACCTTAATTTTCTTATTAGGTTTTAACTGAATACATTTAAAAGCTTCATAGTTTGACGATAATACCCAGCAATTAAATCCAGGGAAATTATGTTTAAACAAATCACCGATTCCTTTATACATTTCGTCTATTTCATCATCATTCATTTCTAAACGCTCTCCATAAGGAGGATTGGTAACAACAACACCATTATTTGTATCGTTATTTTGATCTTTAAAATCTTTACATTCAAAAGAAATTAAATTACCAATTGGTAAGCCTTGCGCATTTTCTCTTGCAATTTTAACCATTTCACCGTCAATATCAGAACCAATAATTTTGAATTCAGGATCTTTAAGCGGCTTTCTTGGAAGACCATCTTGAATTGTTTCCCATAATTGCTGATCGTAATCTTTCCAATGCTTAAAACCAAACGTTTTACGCTCAATTAATGGTGGAATATCTGCAGCAATTAATGCCGCTTCAATAGCTAAAGTTCCAGATCCACAAAACGGATCTACAAAATCAGATTTCTTATCCCATTTTGATCTTAAAATTAAACCGGCAGCAACTGCCTCATTCAATGGTGCTTCACCTACTCTAGTTCTATACCCTCTTTGAAATAATGGAGCACCAGATGCGTTTAAAGAAACTGTACATTCATTGTCTTTAATGTGTAAATCAAATACAACATTTGGACGTTTAATATCAACATCAGGTCGTTTTCCAAAACTATCTCTAAAATGATCTGCAATAGCATCCTTTAATAAAAGCATTGGATACTGTGTGTGATTAAACATATCAGAATTCACCGCACCTTTAACAGCAAATGTTTTATTTACAGAAAAGTGTGTACTATATCTAATTTCACTTAATTTCTTTTTTAAATCTATTTCATCTTTAAATTTAAAAGAATCTATTGGTAATAAAATAGAAACTGCTGTTCTTAACCAAATATTTGATTTATACATCAACTCTCTATCACCTTCAAAAGTAACTACTCTGTTTCCAGCTTTTACTTTTTTCCCACCTAAATCTCTGATTTCTTGGGCTAAGATGTCTTCAAATCCAAAAAATGTTTTTGCTACTATATTCATTAAACAATAATTTTGTGCAAATATACGTAGTATTAGTGCGATATATTTTAAAATATCAAAAGAAAGTCTATTTTTGTACAAATATGAAAAGATTCCTATTACTTCTAACACTATTAATAAGTTTTGTTGGCCTTTCGCAAAAGGTCGGACTTGTGTTTAGTGGTGGGGGAGCTACCGGCTTAGCTCACATTGGTGTTTTAAAAGCATTGGAGGAAAATAATATCCCAATAGATTATATTACGGGAACATCAGCTGGTGCACTAATTGGAGCCATGTATGCATCAGGCTACTCCCCTTTAGAAATTGAGCACTTGGCTTTATCTGACAAATTTTTATTGATGTCTCAAGGCGAGTTAGAAGAAGCCTATAAATACTACATTATTAATTCAGATATTGATGCTAATGTCTTTAATTTTAGATTCTCTGAAGATTCAACTTTACAAAAATCATTACCCACTAATTTAGTTAATCCAACATTTTCTGATTTTGAGTTGATGACTTTATTGGCTACAAACCCAAGAAATATAGAAGAGTCATTTGACAATTTATTTATTCCGTTTAGATGTGTGGCTTCTAATATATCGACAAAAGAAAGTATACTGTTTAAAAATGGTCCGTTAAACGTTGCCGTTAGATCATCTATGACCTATCCTTTTTATATTAGCCCCATTTCAGTTAATGGTACTTTGATGTATGATGGTGGGTTGTATAACAACTTTCCTTCTACTGAAATGTATGAGGAGTTCAATGTAGATTTTATTATTGGTAGTAACGTATCTTACAACGAGCCACCACCTATTGCTGATGATTTGATGTCACAAATAAAAAACATGTTTTCTTCTCATTCTAATTATGATTTACCTTGTAATGAAGGGATAATAATAAAACCACAGTTAGGTGATATTGGTGTGTTTGATTTTGACAGAGCTAAAGATGCTATAGAAATTGGCTACCTATCCACATTAGAATTAATTGATTCATTAAAAAATTCTATTGAAAAACGAACCTCTAAGCAAACTTTACAAGACAAAAGAGAAGCTTATAAAAGGCATAAAATAAAAATAAAAATAAAAGATGTTAAAACAATTGGATTAGGCCAAGAAGAAAATCAATACATAAAACGAAAATTATTGAAAGGAAGAAAAAATGAACAATTGGACTATTTAACTTTGAAAAAAAGATTTTTAAATCTTTATCAAGGAGAATTAATCTTATCTATATTCCCAACATTACAACACAACTCCGATTCTACTCAAACATTGGTCACTCAAATTAGAAAACAAAAAGCATTTAAAGCATCTGTTGGTGGCTCATTCTCGTCAAAACCAGTTAACACTGGATTTATTGGGCTATCCTATACTAATTTTAATGGCTCACCTTTAAATGTCTATGCAAATGCATATTTTGGTAATTTTTACGGTTCAGTTAAACTGGGGTCAAAATTTCATTTACCTACAAGAAACAATTCTTATTTGGAGCCTATATTTGCTATGAATAGATGGGATTATTTTACCTCTTTCACTACTTTTTTTGAGGAAACGAAACCTTCCTTTTTAGTAATAAATGAAAGATTCTGGGGGATTAAATACAATCTACCGATTGCCTCAAAAGGAAAATTAGTAGCAGATTTTAAAAATGGAATGAACGAATTTGATTATTATCAAACTAAAAACTTCACCAATAAAGACACAACTGATTTTACATCAATTTTATATTACTCACCAGGATTAACGTATACAAGAAACAACTTAAATAGAAAACAGTTCGCTTCTGCTGGCTCATTTTTAGAATTAAAAGCGAGATATGTTCATGCTATAGAAAAAGGAACCCCAGGATCAACTGCCATTAATGAGGAGATATTAGACAATACATTTAGAAATTGGTCTTATGCTAAAATAAAATACAAAAACTTTTTCATGCAAAAAGGTTTTTATCGTTTAGCTATTAACTTGGAAGGATATTACGCCTTTAAACCATTTTTAGGAAATTACACTTCCACTATTTTATCTACTGAACAATTCAATCCATACGTAGATTCTAAAACTATTTTCAACCCAAACTATAGGTCTCAGCAGTATTTTTCAGCAGGTTTAACAAATGTTTTTACTTTAAAAGATAAACTTGATCTTAGAGTAGAGGCTTACTATTTTCAACCGATTCAAAGTATTCTTGAAAAAAATGGGCAAGCGGAACACTCTTCATTTTTCTTAACAGCCTATGAATCTGCATCCGCATCTTTAATTTACCATACAGTAATAGGTCCTTTAAGGGCTACTTTTGACTACTATGGTCAAGGTACACAAGACTATACATTCTCATTTAGACTAAGCTACGGCTTTGTAATATTTAACGAAAGAAGTTTAAAATAATATGGAAACATTAATATTAAATTCAATACAAATTGAACAAAAAATTGAAAGAATTGCCTATGAAATATTTGAGAACTCTTTTAATGAGTCACAATTATTAATCGGTGGAATAAAAGGAAATGGTTTTCAATTTGCTCAAAGACTAGTTGTAAAATTGAATCAAATATCAGAAGGTTCTTTTCCAAAAGGTATTAATTTGTTTGAAGTATCTGTCAACAAAACCAACCCTTTAAATCATTCTATAGATTTAACTATTCCTGATAATGAACTAGATAACAAAGCAGTGATATTAGTAGATGATGTCATTAACTCCGGATCTACATTAATTCATGCAACATCAAGAATCTTACAACAATCTGTTAAAACCATTAAAACAGCAATTCTGGTAAATAGAACACACAGACGCTACCCTATTTTAGCAGATTATGTTGGTTTAGACATTACAACTACCATTCAAGATAATATAATTGTAGAGTTTGGTGAGAATGAAAAGGCATATTTAGTATAATTTTATATCAAATAAATTGGCAACTCCAACTCAAAATATATTCTTAACCCGTAAAGAGACTTTAGTGTGTAATCAATGTTATAATCCAATTTCAAAAGGTCAGCATTTTGTTGCCGAAACAGAAAAACACAAAGGTACTTGTTTAAAATGTTCTACATTTAGGAGTTTCTCATTTTTACCATCTGGAGATGCAGCCATGACCAGAAGGTCAAAAAAACACAGTTCGCGTTGTGGTGTTGTTCAACAATGGAATCATAAAAGAAAACGTTACGAGCGTAAAGGGCAATTCATTGAATTAAGTGCTATTGCGTTAGCAAAACAAGAATGTGAAAATGATAAAGATAAACGTTCTATATCTAATAAAAAAGCAGCGGTAAAAAGAGAAGCTGATGACAAAATTTACATCAAAGAATTTTCAATTGCAATTAAAAATAGATACCCCTTCTGCCCAACAAATAGAGAGGTTGAAATAGCGCAACATGCTTGTTTAAAACATAGCGGTAGAGTTGGCAGAACTGCTAATGCAAAACAATTTGACATAAAGATGATTGATTTAGCAGTTGAAGCTCATATCAGACATGCTGAAACAAATTATGATACTCAATTTGGAAAAGGTAAAGGTAAAAGAGAAATTAGGTCAAACCTAAAATATGATATTTTAAAAATTATGGGGAATTGGCGAACATCATAACTCAGTTTTATGTTATTTTATTTATAATCATTTACTAAAATTGCAAAATCTAAATTGTATTCGTATTTTTGTACTCCAATTTAGGAAACAAAATGACTGATTTAGAAAGAGAAGAAGAAAAATTGAACCGTAAAATCAAAAAAACGGTTTGGAATGCTATCAATGAATTCAATATGATTCAAGATGGTGATAAATTAATGATTTGTTGTTCTGGTGGTAAGGATAGTTACGCTATGCTTGACATTATGATGCAAATTCAAAAAGCTTCTGTTTTCAACTTTGAGATTATTGCCGTAAACTTGGATCAAAAACAACCTGGTTTTCCAGAACATATTTTACCAGAATACTTTAAAAATGCTGGTGTCGACTTTGAAATCATTGAAGAAGATACTTACAGTATTGTTATGGACAAAACACCTGAAGGTAAAACAACATGTAGCCTTTGTTCAAGGTTAAGACGTGGTAATTTATACTCAGCTGCAGAACGTTTAGGCTGTAATAAATTAATGCTTGGACACCATAGAGAAGATATTTTAGAAACATTCTTCTTAAATCTATTTTTTGCAGGGAAAATTGAAACAATGCCTGCAAAATATAAAACAAATGATGGTCGTTTTGAAGTATTACGCCCTTTAGCCTATGTTAAAGAAGCTGATATTGTTAGATTGGCAGAAATTAGAGAATATCCAATTATTCCTTGCGATTTATGCGGTACACAACCAAACATGCAACGCCAAATAACGAAGGCTATGCTAAATACTTGGGCTGAAAAATACCCACAACGTAAAGAAATTATTTTTACAGCATTAAAAAACATTTCACCTACTCACATGTTAGATCATGATTTATATGATTTCAAGAACTTAGAGTCTATGATGAAAGGAGAGACTAAGGTTGCTAAAGAGTTTGATATGCTTTAAAATTAAGTGTACCTGATAACAAAATAAATTTTTCAAATAAAAAAACTTCTATCTCTAATTACCTTAACAATGGTTATGTCTTTAGGTACTCAAATTCCTGCATATTATAATGACGTGGATTAACTACAAAAATTACAACCACGTACAATCAAATTAGCTTTCCTTCTAGGAACATCTGGTACTGATGCGGATATACATAACTAGATATATTCAGATGTCGATTTCAACAGAAATAGACGAAGTTAATTTGGATTGGATTCTAGAACAGCAGGAAACACTGTTAGAAACAGGTCCCCTATTGAAGGATGGAAAGATGATGTACCAAGATATATATGTATATATATTTAGGGAATAGAGAGATCCATTTATTGATAACACTTACTTAGCTACATTAATTTGGGAAGGTTCTGATACTGAAACATTTGGAATGAACTTAGTATTGAAGAAGGTGAATTGAACAAAAAAAATTTATCTATTTATCCAACTACAACTGGAATAATAAACTTAAATTTTAATTCAACTGAATTTATAACAACTTTTGAGCTTTTTGATATCTCAAGAAGAATTAGAAATAGAATTGACGCATCTGGAATTACATCAAATACGTTTAGTATTTATAAATCAGATATTTATTTTTTTAAAACTAATCACTTTAAACGCTATATTAACAAAAAAATAGTCGTTAAATAAATTTGAATGAACTTTCTTTATAAAACAATATATCTCTTTATTATACTCACCTCTTTTATTAGTTGCCATTCTGTCAACCACATTGATGATGTAAAGGATAACCAAAAGTCAATCACTCGATTAAATTTGAGTTATCAAAATTTAACAGAGATTCCATCAATAGTTTTTGAAATGGAAAACCTAAAAGTTTTAAATTTAAATAATAATAAAATTACAGAAATACCACCAGAAATTGGACATTTAATTCATCTTGAAAGATTAATACTTAGTAATAATAAAATTGTAGAAGTAGCAGATGAAATTGGTTATCTTAAAGCTTTAAAAAACTTATCACTTAGAACAAATAAAATTGACCAACTACCCGCTTCAATAGGAGATTTAGAAAACTTAGAGGTATTAAAAATTGGATTTAACCAACTAGTTGAACTACCGGATGAAATATGTAATCTCAAAAAATTGACCCAATTATATACTGAATATAATCGGTTAGAGTTTTTACCAAATGAAATAGGTACTTTAAACTTAACTGACTTATTCATTAATCAAAACAATTTAAAAGTTTTACCAAATAGTTTTTATGATTTGAAGAGTATCATCAGACTAAACATTTCAAATTCAGGTAATGCTATCACCTTAAAAAATGAATTTTGTAAATTACGTAGAATCGAACAATTAAGAATAGACATTAACACATTAACTTTCGCTCCAAGATGTTTAGAATTAAGAGCTAGAAGTAACCCTAGATTTAGCATTATCGTTAATTAAAACAATTTTAAAGATTCAAAACTGTTAGATTCCCGACACTTTTTAGAATTAAAATTCTATAATTTTGTACCATAAATTATAGTTACCTTTTCATTTTACTAAACATAATTTGATTTGTATACTAATTACTTTATGCATACCTTTTATACAATACTAAAATTATGGAAATAGTCAAAAATTCAAAACATATTCTCAATCAATTAATACATTTAATTAATTCATTAACAAAGGATGAGTATACATCTCAATTAAATATGTTAAATAAATCTACAATAGGTCAACACATAAGGCATATTGTAGAATTTTACAATGAACTTGAAAAAGGATATTCAGCTGGTATTATTGATTATGACAATAGAAGCCGAAATTTATCTTTTGAAATCAATCAAAATCTTGTAAAAAGTGAACTTCTTAAAATTATTGATACTATCAAAAATTATGATTTAGAAAAAGAATTACTCGTAGTTTCAAATTATGGACTATCCGAAAAAGGTAAAATCTATAGCAAATCGTCTTGTAGACGGGAAATTGTTTATGCTTTAGATCATACTGTACATCACTTAGCTATAATCAAAATAGCTATTCAAACTAAGTATAAACATATTAATTTAGACCCCAATATTGGTATTGCTCCGTCTACTTTAAGAAATATTAAAAAAGTATGTGTACAGTAACTTATTTCCCTAAAGGACAATTTGATTATATACTAACATCTAATAGAGATGAAAGTATACATAGAGCAAATGCTTTACATCCAAAAATTGAAAAAATTGGAGAAAGTATCGTTCTTTTTCCTAAAGATGGAGCAAAAAAAGGTACTTGGGTTGGAGTAACAGAAAACAATAGAACGCTTTGTTTGTTGAATGGAGCATTTGAAAAACATCTCCATACCAATAACTATATTAAAAGTAGAGGTTTAATAGTTTTAGATTTTTTTAAAAGTATTCCTACTTCAGATTTAGTAAATAATTACGATTTGAATAAAGTTGAACCATTTACATTAATTATTATTGATGTGTTAGAAAATGGAAGAAGTTTAACACAATTAAAATGGGATGGCAACGCTAGACATATTAAAAAATTGAATTCGAACTCAGCTCACATTTGGTCTTCTGCAACATTGTACACCATTCAACAAACTTTACATAAAGAAATTATTTTTAACACACTCAACATCAACAAATTAGATTCTGATGCTATATTCAGTTTCCATGAGTTCAGTACTACTGAAGAACCTCATTTAATGAAGTATATTAATAAGTCGAACTCAGTTGAAACTATAAGTACAACTCAAATTGAATCCTTTGGAGATAACGCTACTATTATATACAAGTCTTTTAAAGAGAATAACGAAACTAGAGAAAAAATAAAATTTAAATAATAATGTCAAATAAAGGTGCAATAATAGCATTAGCATGGCCACAAACAAAAGTTGCTCAGGAAGGTAAATGGTATGACACACCAATGCGCTGGTTGGGTTTTATAAAAAATGGATATTATACTGTTGGGCATGCTGCATTTGTATTAGTAGACTTTGAATCATTAGAGTTTAAATACTATGATTTTGGAAGATACCATACACCAGCAAAAAAGGGTCGAGTTCGATCTTATGATACTGACCCCGAATTGAAACTAAACACAAAAGTTAAAGTTCAAAATGGGATAATTCAAAACATAAATGAATTAATGAATGAATTACAGGATAAAAAAGCCTGTCACGGAGATGGTGATCTTTGGGCATCAACATACAACAACATTGATTTATCTAAAGCGATTAACAAAGCAAGTAAGATGCAAGACCAAGGTGTAATTTGTTATGGTCCATTAAATTTAAAAGGAACAAATTGTTCAAGGTTTGTATCGCAAGTTACAAAAGCATCTACTAATTGTTGGTTCATGAAACTTAAGTTAACACTACCCTACACTGTCTCTGCTTCACCAAAGTTTAACATCAGAATAATAAACCAAAGCATGAAGTATTATGTCTTGAGCAAAACAGATAAAGAAGTTGTAAGAAATAAAACATTAATCCCTAAGTTCTTATGATAAAACGATCAGCACTTGGCATCATATTAGAATCAAATAAGCCTACTAATATTCCTATAAGCTCACAATGGTTAGCAGGACAAGGAGCGGGATCTTGGTTTAATATAGAATCAACAGATATTGAAAATCAGTATAATATTAGTCGTTTTGATAACGAAGGTAATCTAGAATTCAAAGCTGAATTTAAAAAACAATACAACGCAGAATTTTGTATTGATTGCCCTTATGCATTTACGTATTTATCACATTATAAAGTATGTCATATTATTCAACATGGTATGGTTTTTAAATTCTTGAATATTCTTAATTCATAAATAATTGTATCTTTACATAGAATTAAATTTTATACTCTATGATTAAGCATACACTTACAATCGTTTTTGCATTTATTATTTCAATTAACTTGAATGCTCAAAATAATAATAATAATAATAATACTTGCCTAAACTTTAACCCTTTTTGTCTAGGTACAACATATACTTCTGCAGCCAATTCACAAGCTGCTAGTATTAGCGATCCTGGAAACGATTACAACTGTTTAAGCTCAACCCCAAATCCATCTTGGTATTATTTAAAAACAAGTATCCCTGGTCAAATAGAAATGACGTTGAGTGCTCCTGCTGATATAGACTTTATTATATATGGACCATTTACTAGTTCTGCTGACATCTCAAATAATTGTGGAACTTTAGGAAGCCCTACTTCACCAATGGTTGACTGTAGTTATTCAGCGACAAATGTAGAAACACCATCTATCACTTCAATTGCTGCTGGGGAATATTATATATTATTGGTTACAAATTATGTCAATACAGTTCAAGATATAACACTTGAGCAAACAGGAGGTGATGGTCAATTAGATTGTGCCATATTTAACCAAATAGGGTTTCAATCTATGACTGGTAAAATATTCTATGATATAAATCAAAATGGGATAAACGATTTGACAGATATCCCAATTCCAAATTTTAATTATCAAGTATCTCCAGCTAATTTTACTGGCTACTCTAATTATAATGGGTTGATCAACTATAATACTCAGACGCAAGACACCATAGACTATGAAGTCAGTTCAAGTCACATTGGTTGGTCAGCAACAACTACTAACCCGTATCAATTTACACTTGACACTGCTAATAACACAATGGATACATTACTTTTTGGTTTCTATCCAAATAGCATTATACAAGATATAAACCTAGACATTATAAGTAATTCTACTCAATGTGTAGCAAATACCCTAATTTGGTTAAATATTAATAATATTGGAACAGATACTGTGAATGGAAATTATACATTCCATATCCCCTCAGAACTTGAATTTGTTAGTTGCTCACAATATTATGACTCTATAGTTAATAATAACATTTATTTTTCATTTGATAGTTTAAATTTATTTGAAACTATTACCTTCCCTATCCAATTACAACCTGTTTCAAGTGGAATTATAAATATTGGAGATACAATTACTTACACCGCTGAATTAGACCTTTATTCAATTGACAACCAATTTATTTCTACATACAATGACACAATCGAGTCTGCAGTTGTTTGCTCTTATGACCCAAACATTAAACTATCTTTTCCAAATAGAAGTATAGCATCCGAACTAATTCAGCCTATTGATAGTTTAGAATATATTATTCATTTCCAAAACACAGGAAATGCAGCAGCTGTTGATATAACTATTACAGATACCCTAAGTTCAAAATTTGACTTATCAACTTTTAAATCTTTATCATCAAGTCATCAACCTTCCGTTTCAATAGACTCAGATAGAATATTAACGTTTCAATTTGATAACATAATGTTACCAGATAGTAACTCAAATGAACCCTTAAGTCATGGATTTGTTAAGTTTGAGATTAATTTAATAGAAAACCTTCCACCACATGATACCATCACTAACGCTGCAAACATATATTTTGATTTCAATGCGCCTATCATCACAAATACAGCTTTAAATGTAATTGATTGTTATATTATCCCTCAACATGCTGATTTTACTCTGATTAATTATGAAATTCATTCAAATTTAAATGACCCTAATTACACATATATTTGGACATTTAATTCAGATACCCTACTTAATGAAAATAGCAACTACATTCCTTCTCAAGGAAATGGAGAGTACACACTAATAGTAAGTAATGAATATCAATGTGAAACTAATTCAACGTATAGTTTATCATTATCTATTAATGAAAATGATGACAATTCAGTTCTCATTTACCCTATTCCATCTTCATCAGAGTTTACTATAAAATCATCCAATCAACTCATTTCATCAATTCTAATAACAGATATCAATGGGAAGATATATAAGACAATTAATAATATCAATTTTTTAAGTACTGTTATTACAGATGACGTACTTGAATCTGGTACTTATTATATTGAAATTACGACAACTGAAAATCAAATAATCACTAAAAGAATAATTAAACTGTAATTTATTAAGTTATTGAAAAGTATTCAAAATAAAAGCCTTATATTTGCACCCAAATTACATAATAATCATTTAAAATAATATTGGAATGTATATCACACAAGAAGAAAAAAACGAAATGTACTCTAAGCACGGTAAAGGAGCTAAAGATACAGGAAGTGCAGAAGGTCAAATAGCAATGTTTACTTTCAGAATTGCTCACTTAACTGAGCATTTAAAGAAAAACCGTAAAGATTACGGAACACAAAGAGCATTACAGTTAATGGTTGGTAAACGTAGAAGTTTATTAGATTATTTAACTAAGAAAGATATCAACAGATATAGAGCTATTGTTAAAGAATTAAGCTTAAGAAGATAATTTGATTCTTTTTAACACATAAAACTTAAAAAAGGCATTTGAATTTATTCGACTGCCTTTTTTGTTTTAACCCTCATTAGTTAGTGAAATAACTAATTTTAGTAAGTAAATAACAAATAAATATAAGTGTTAGGATAAAAGAAGCCCCTAACACACAAAACACAAATTATGAATGTAATAACAAAAACAATTGATATCGGTAACGGTACTGAGATTTCAATTGAAACAGGAAAATTAGCTAAACAATCAGATGGTTCTATTGTTTTAAGAGCTGGTGGAACTATGATCTTAGCAACAGTAGTATCTAACAAAGGTGCTAAAGATGGTGTAGATTTTTTACCATTAACTGTTGATTATAGAGAGAAATTCTATGCCAACGGAAAAATTCCTGGTGGATACTTAAAAAGAGAGGCTAGACCTTCTGATGATGAAATATTAATAATGAGATTGGTAGATAGAGCGTTAAGACCTTTATTCCCTTCTGATTATCATGCAGATACTCAATTAATGATGCAATTAATATCATTTGATGGTGTTAACATGCCTGATTCATTAGCTGGATTTGCTGCGTCTGCTGCTATTGCAGTGTCTGACATTCCATTTAATGGACCAATGTCGGAAGTAAGAGTTGGTAGAATTGATGGTCAATTAATTGCTAACCCTACTTTTGAACAATATGCTGCATCTGATTTAGATTGTATGATTGCAGGTACAGCTGAGAATATCGTAATGGTAGAAGGTGAAATGCTTGAGATTTCTGAAGAAGAAATGGTTGAGATTATCAAATTTGCTCACATTGCAATTAAAAAACAATGTGAATTCCAAATTGACTTAGCTTCAGGTGTTGAAAAATCTTTAATTAAAAGAGAATATAATCACGAAAACCATAATGATGATGTAAGAGAACTAGTGAAAGCTGGAACTTATGACAAATGTATGGCAGTTGCAAGACAAGGATTAGCTTCAAAAGAAACAAGAAGTGAATTGTTTGGTGCAGTTAAAGAAGAATACATTGCCTCTTTATCTGAAGAGCAATTAGAAATTCAGTCTCCATTCATTAGCGTTTACTTTAAAGAATCTATGAAAGCGGCAGTAAGACAAGTAATCTTACACGAAAGAATTAGATTAGATGGTCGTAATTTTGATCAAATTAGACCAATTTGGTCAGAAGTTGATTATTTACCATCTGCTCACGGATCTGCATTGTTTACAAGAGGTGAAACTCAATCTTTAACATCTTTAACTTTAGGTGGTAAATTAGATGAACAAATGATTGATTCTGCTCAAGACAAACGTTTTGAAAAATTCATGTTACATTATAACTTCCCTCCATTTTCTACAGGTGAAGCTAGACCAATTAGAGGTGTATCAAGAAGAGAGATTGGACATGGTAATTTAGCGTTAAGAGCATTAAAAAACATGTTACCAACAGGTGATGAAAATCCTTATACAATTAGATTAGTTTCTGAAATTTTAGAATCAAATGGTTCTTCTTCTATGGCTACTGTATGTGCTGGAACAATGGCATTATTAGATGGTGGTATCAAATTGAAAAGACCAGTTTCTGGAATTGCAATGGGATTAATTACTGATGAAACCGGAGCATTTGCAGTATTATCTGATATTTTAGGAGATGAAGATCACTTAGGAGATATGGATTTTAAAGTGACTGGAACAACTGAAGGAATTACGGCTTGTCAAATGGATATTAAAGTTGATGGTTTACCTTATGAAGTATTAACACAAGCGTTAATGCAAGCAAAAGAAGGTAGATCACATATTTTAGGAGAAATGATGAAAACGATTTCTGAACCAGCTTCAGAAATGAAACAACATGCACCTAGAATTGAAGGATTTACTGTACCAAATGATATGATTGGTGCAATCATAGGCCCTGGTGGGAAAATTATTCAAGAAATTCAAAAAGAAACAGAAACTGTAATTACAATTCAAGAATTAGAAACTGGAGAAGGTTCTGTTCAAATTATGGCTACGAATGGAGACGCAATGGATGCCGCGGTAAAACGTATTAAATCTATTGCTTTCCCTCCTACTGTTGAAGTTGATGAAGTTTATGAAGGAAAAGTAAAATCAGTTCAATCTTACGGATGTTTCGTTGAAATTTTACCAGGTGTTGATGGATTAATTCATATTTCTGAATTAGAACATAGACGTGTTGAAAAAGTTGAAGACGTTTGTAAAGAAGGTGATGTCTTGAAATTTAAAGTAATTGGTAGAGATCCAAAGACTAAAAAATTCAAATTATCGAGAAAGGTTTTATTACCTAAACCAGAAAAAAAAGAAGCTTAATTGCTAATTTTATAAATAACTTAAAGGCTTATGTATTTTTACATAAGCCTTTTTTTGTACATCACATTTGTGATAAACTCAAAATATGATATAGTAAAAAGTATTTCGAATGAGATAAACGTAGTATCCTTAAGAAAAGACAATATCTTAACACTTGTACCAAACGCGCATTCGACAAAAATAAACCTAACGTTCTTAAAGGCGAATTATAGGTATTAAGTAAAGGAAAAAATCAAGGCCCCTTATCATTTTTAGTAGATCCTAGATACATGAAACAAATGTCAACTGAAGAAAGAGTTTACATTAAGAAAAGAGTATTCACCTACACAACTAAATTTGCCGTACTCATAACGGAGGATTATCCACTTTTTTTCAATATCATGGCGCATTTAAACACTCCTTAGGTAGCTATGAACACATTTTTAGATATTGATTAGGCGTTTAAATGGTTAAAAGAACGTACCAACAGGAAAGAAAATCATTATTTTTTAAACTTACCCTTTTATAATTTGGTAATATGACTGAATCTAAGATTAATATAAAAGAAAAAATTTCAACTAAAATTGCAGACAATACTCTAGATATTGATAATATAATCGTATTTATCTAAATAAAAAGTGTTACTCGTTTTGATATGGAATTTATGGTATTGAACTAAACAAATTTATCGAATAGTAAGAGAAAGCCCTCTTCCATATTATCGGATAATCAAAATATCACACGAAATATCATATGGAATTAAACAATTTGTTCAACTTAAACCTCCTGTATTATGTTCAAAACATACTATAATCGTTAACAATGGTTTATTTTTATTTTTAAACAGATCCGAAATTCCTACAAGGTTATTTAAAAATTTTGACAACGTTTATGTTTAGTTAAAAGAAAATTAACTTCTTTTATTCATTCTAATAATTGTCCAAACAATTATTGGTGAACCAATTAATGAGGTTACCGTATTCAACGGTAATACATTACCAGTTAATCTAATTCCTAAATCTGCCAACAATGCGAATAAAGCACCAAATACAACTGCAAGAGGTAATATAATTTGATGTGATTTCGACTGAGTTACCCCTCTTACGATTTGAGGCACTGCAATTCCTATAAATGCAACTGGACCACAATACACTGTTACAACAGCTGTTAATAGAGATGATATTAAAATTAATAATGCCTTAGTCGTTTTAATATTGATCCCTACAGACTTTGCATAATCTTCCCCCAATGCAAATCCGTTTAAAGGCCTAATTAAAAACGTAAGGGAACCAATTGAAAATAATACTACGGGTAAAATCCATGATATATTTTGAGATGAAATACCGTCAAAAGAACCTAATCCCCAAATAATAAACTGCCTACTTTGCTCTAAATCTGCCCAATGGTATAAAGCACTAACCAATGCAGACGAAAAATAACTTAGCATTAATCCAACTATAAGTAATGTAATTGAATGTTTAATAAACTTAGACACGACCATTAAAATAGACAGAATGACTAGGGCTCCCAATAGTCCCGAACATACTAAAGATAAGTTTGAACCTAACCCTAACATAGAAAACCCACCTAAGACAACAATTGCCACCCCCAGAGTAACACCGGAACTAATACCCAACACTCCAGGACCAGCTAATGGATTTTTAAAAAACACTTGTAAAATTAAACCTGTAACAGAAAGTGCCCCTCCACTTAGAAGTGCTATTATTGTTCGATTCAATCTACCCTCAACAATATAAGACCATGACTCATTAGCAGAAAGATCACCTTTTAAAATAGTAAATAACTCATTAAATGGAATTGATACATCACCAACAGAAACACTCCATATTGATAAAACAATCAGTACAATTAGTAATATACTTAATAGCCATATATCTCTATTTCTCCTCACTATTTTAATAATCTAAAATATTTTGAACTGTAATTTGAATCCATGCAATGAATTAAATCTCTAAGCATAATATCTGGCTCTACAACGCCCATTGTGAAATAATCAGTAGTTGACGTATTGCAAAATATGACTTTATTATTTTTAACAGAAGAAAACTCAGAATAAATAGGTTCTTCATTCTTTAAATCTTGCAACGTATAATTTTCAGGTCTAGAAGTTATTATTATCCAATATTCACAGCTCATAGCATTTTCCCATACAATTTCTTTTGAACGAATTGTATTATCATTAATTGTATCCGAGAAAATATAATCAAAGCCAGCATCTCGAACTAAGTTTGCTGTTATTGAATTTGAATTAGGCATATTCCAATTCTCCTTAAACGGTAAATTAAAAAACATTTTTTTGGTAGTATCAAGAGCTAATTTTTGAGCATTATAATTTAAAGTTACTCTATCAAAATAGGCATTAGCAAGTTCATTTTCATCTAGAATCATCCCGAATAATTTTAACCATTCTAACCTTGCAAGTGGCGTACTCTCTAGATATTCAGATATTAAAAGTGTCTTTATTCCTTTAGAATTATATTTATCTTGATTATCTAATTCAAACGGATAAATTAAGAATAAATCTGGATCTATCTTCAAGAGACTTTCCATTTGTATACTACCATTATTTCCGATCTCACTCACCGAACCTTCATTAATCTTTTCATTTAAATAAATAGAGTTAACATACTGAAGTCCAGAAACCCCACTCACTAAACTCATTTTATTCAAAACAGATAAATAGGACAAGTAAGTTGTTGACTGTATAGCTAAGTTATTCAATTTTTTAGCTAAAACTTTTTTATTTCCCCCATCAAATTCATCTGAATGAATTATATAAATTGAGTCTGAAAAATTATACTTTGAATGATTTGAATTAATTTTAATTAATGAAAACTCAATATTCGAATCATCAATATCAAAGCCTTTTGCAAATTGAATTTCAGACTTAAATTTTGAAGTTTTTACAACTACCACTTCGTCAACATTCGAATGATTAATGCAGGAGGTAAAAAAAAGAATTAGCAATAGTTGAATCATTTTCATAATACGAAATTAATCTTTTTTGTCTTTGTCAATACTATTGTAATAGAAAATTATCTTTACTTTTGCATAAAACTCAGAAAATGAATGCAATTAAGCTAAAAAAGTTAATGTTCAGAATGTTTTGGGCTACTCTATTCTTTTTATTTGGCTTCATGTATGCAGAATATCAAATTGGAAAACTAGATGAAACTTGGGATAGAATTGAATTAATTGGAGCTTTTCAATTTATAATATTATTATTAATTGTTGAATCAATTATTGGTGGAATGATAAGTATATTCACTAAAAAAGAGGAGAAACACTAGTCATTTTAAAATCTAAATCCAATCATATTCAACCAAATCGTCCTGAACCGCTACTAGGTAAAATAGATGTTATTCCATTTCGAAAAAAAATGGATGCTAAAATTGCTATTGACGCTTTAATTAATGGTGAATATGTTTTAGTTTTTGACTTTTACAGTACTGGCTTATTAGTTTTAAAAGCCTTGAAACAGTATTTAGAAACACTTCATAAGCAAAACACATTTAGTCAACAACGTGAATTTAGAGCAGAGTATAACACACTTTCAAATAGATTATTAGTTTCCGTTTCAAATCATCAATTAAAAGTTAAAAAATCTCCTGAAATTGGATGGTTTAACCAATTATATCCTGACTTAACAGAATATTTATTGCCATTCCCTAAAGTACAAGGTTTAAACAGTGCTTGGCAATGGTATAAGAAAGGAGTAAACATTCCTGGCTTAATTAAAACAATTCACCCATTTTACGACACTTATTTCCCTACTAGATTTGAACATTTAGAATTATTTAATGACTGGTTAGTTAAAACAACTATTTCAAAACAAACTGCCTATGACATTGGAGTTGGTTCAGGTGCTTTAACTTTTAAATTACTACAAGATGGATTTTCTAAGATAATCTGTACTGACACTAATCCAAATGCTATTATTGGAATGGAAAAAGGATTAAATAACAATTCAGCTGTTGACTTACATTATGGGAGTTTATTTGCTCACTGTGATACCCTAGCGGACCTAATTGTATTTAACCCACCTTGGATTCCAATTAAGCAAGATGTAAAAGGAATTGATAAAGCAATTTTTTATGATGACAAATTATTTCCTGATTTTTTTGAACAAGCGTCAAAACGATTAAAACCGGATGGTAGATTAATCTTAATTTTTTCAAATCTTGCAGAGGTTACAAATGTAACCACAGAAAACCCGATACATCTTGAATTGTTAAATAATTCAAGATTTGAAAAAGATGTACTTTTAACTAAATCAGTTTCAAAAGCATCTTCTAAAACTAAACGAAATCAAAATTGGAGAAATGATGAATTAGTTCAGTTGTGGGTACTTAAACTAAAATAATTTTACGAACATTATACTTTAGAACTAATAGCTACACTCACATAATTAGCAATACATTCATTTGAATATCTTTTTTCATTCATTCACAAACTGGGCATATTCCTTAGTACAAATACAATTTGATTCAATTGTTCAGTACAATTTGAATTTATATTACCAGAAATAAAAGATACACTAAATACAGTTTGTATTTTCACAATTATAATGTAATTGACACATCATGCTTCTCCACTAATTTTCTTAAATTAATTAACGCATACCTCATTCTACCAAGAGCGGTATTGATACTAATATCATCTAATAAAGCGATATCTTTGAAACTCATTCCTTTAAAAATTCGTTTCTCTAAAACTTCTCTTTGATCATTAGGTAAATATTGAACTAAATTTACAACATCAGATTCAATTTGTTCTTTAATTAACGTATCTTCAATTGTATCATCTGTTCTTTTAAGAACTGAAAAAATATCAAAATCTTCACGATTAGAAGACGTTTCCGAAATTGTAGGCATCTTTTTAATACGTCTAAAATGATCTATTACTAAATTGTGTGAAATAGTTAATACATATGGTAAAAACTTCCCTTCTTCATTATAACGCCCGTTCTTTAGTGTTTTAATCACTTTGATAAATACATCTTGAAAAATATCATTAGCCAAAGCAGAATCTCTAACTTTTGACATAATGTAGCCAAAAACTCTATCTTTATTTCTATTTAATAAAACTTCAAATGATCTCTCAGAACCTTCTAAATAAGATTTAATTAATTGTTGATCTGTTAATTGTAATGTAGCCATAATTTTACTTATTAAAATAATTATATAACCATCCAAAGGAAAGTCAATTTATAATGTTGTAATTTTTAGTTAAAGTAAAATCTAATCTATAGGCTCTTATTATTTATTTGTGTAAAACTAATTAAAATGCTCGAATTAGCAAGCTTTCCGATCACTTTTCATTGTTTCCAATAGTATTAACGAACCCTAATTTCAAAAGGTTGGTAAAAATGTAAACTAATTTTAATTATTTGCTATTTTCTAAACGTTTCAATTATCAAAGTTACGCGTAGATACATCCTACAAGCTGTTTTTAGGAATGTTTAATTATTATATATTTTAAATCGTTGTTCGACTTTTACGTTAACTTTTTGAGTTTTTTCTTCAATACTCAAACTTGAATATGAAATATTTTATATGAACTCTGTTCCTTTAAATTCATTACATAAATGTAAACAAAGTAACTATTTTTTTTATAATTTGAAATACCAATATAAAACTAATAATCCAGATAACCCAAAACTGATATATAAGCTAACCATATAAATTAACTTTGGTAATGAGCTGTTAGTAATGAAAAATAGTTAAGTATTTCAAAAGGTATTCAAATCCCCCTACTCCCTTTTCAGACTTATCAATTATAAAGTGGTTATACCATTATTTTGCATTAAATACTTCTTCTCCATCAATAAAGGTTCTCAAAACAAATGTATTCAACAGTTCTGACTCAACAACTTCCATGATATCGTTTGTTAAAAACACAAAATCAGCATTTTTACCTGCTTCTAAAGATCCTCTTTCTTGATCTTCAAAATTAGAATACGCAGGCCAATACGTAATCCCCATTAAAGCATCTTTTCTACTTAATGCATTCTCTATCTGGAATCCTTCAACCGGTAGTCCTTCTTTATTTTTTCTACTTACTGCTGCATAAAAAGTTTCCATTACAGAAATGTTTTCAATAGGGAAATCTGTACCTAATACAATTACTCCAGCTTTTTTAAGAATATCATTATATGCATATGCTAATTTGACTCTTTCTTTACCCAATCGAGTTTCTGCCCAACGCATATCAGATGTACAATGAGTGGGTTGAACTGATGGAATAATCCCTATAGATTCAAACATCTCTAATGATGAAGGCGTTAAAACTTGTGCATGTTCAATTTTCCAACGGTGATCATATGTATCTTGAATAACATCTTTATAAATGTTAAGCATTACTGAGCTTGCTGAATCTCCAATGCAATGTGTGTTTAATTGATACCCTATTTCTTTTGCTAATTCAGCAATATCCTTCATTTCACTTTGATGCTTTAATAAATACCCATGTTGGTTTGGACTATCACTATATTCATCATGTAAACATGCTCCTCTAGAACCCAATGCCCCGTCAGCAATTAGCTTAAATGAACGAATGTTTAATTTCTTAGTTTTAACAATCCCTTTAGTTGTTGCAAAATTTAAATTATCCCCTTCTGGAAATAACATCATATAAGAATTGATTGACAGTTCATTGTTTTCATACATGTCAATAAACAAATCTCTATTCACTTCATCAACACCCGCATCATTTATAGAAGTTAACCCTTGCTCAAACAATTTATACTCTGCTTTTTTTAAAAATTCTTTTTTTTGGTCAATCCCCCAGTCAGGAACTATTTTATTAATTACATCAAATGCATTATCCATTAAAACACCTGTCAATTCCCCATTGATCACCTCCACTATTCCTCCTTCAATTTTAGTGTCAATTGTGAAACCAGCCAAATCCAAAGCCATTTGATTTGCTAAAGCGGCATGACCATCTATGCGTCTAACTAAAATTGGAATTTCCGGAAATAGTTCGTTCAATTTTTCATTCGTTGGAAATAGGGAATCCTTCTTCCATAATGTTTGATCCCAACCTCTACCTAGTATCCATTGCACATCATTTTCGTTCTTAAATTCTGTAATTCTTTTTACTACCTCTTCAAACGATTGACTCCCCACTAAATTTACTTGCCCTAAAGTTTTAGCATAAGATAAAAAATGGCAATGCCCATCATAAAAACCAGGGTAAATAGGCTGTAATTCAGCATTAATTAAATTTTCACAAGCGTAACCATTTAAAATTTCTCTTTCTGGTCCCATCTGAACTATTTTCCCATCTCTAATTGCCATAGCTTCATATACATTGAAACCAGCATCACATGCATATATTCTAGCATTATGTATAATTAAATCAGCATTTTCTCCTTGATAACAACCAACTAATAGTAATGCAGGTAGAATAAGTAAACTAAACTTTTTCATATTTTTTTGACTTTAATAAAATGAATGATATAATAACTAAAAATAAATCCACAGGCATTTTATACCTAACTAATGCACCAAATATAGGAGTTGTCCACCCTATTAATAAAATAATAAAAAACGTAATCAAAATCAAAATTACTAAAACCCATTTTTCATTACAACTAAGTACTCGCCTTTTAACAATACTATACATCAAGAAAATAATTAGAATGATATTCTGTAAAAAACAAAATATTTTCAAAATATCACCATCATCCCATGGAAATGGTCGAATTAGAACATCAATCAATACAGATGGAATTGACTTGAACAAGTTTATATATGAACCATTTATAACAATAGGTTCAAAATAACTTCCAGATGGCTCGTAAGTTAGATAATGTTTATAACTCTTATCACTTGCTTCATACCTACAAGGCTTTACATTATAACTATCCATAAGTCTATACCAACCATTAGTTGTTACATTAACTTTAATTAAAGTGTCATTTACTTTTTCAAAGTTATCCACAAACTCGTAATCAAATTTGAAAAACGCGGTATCATTATTAAAAATCACCCCGCCTTCAGAAATATTAATCATTTCTTGTTGCCTAAAACTTAGTTTTTCTGTAATGTTTAGTTTATTAGGAGTTATTATTATTAAAACAAAACTTACCAAAACACCAACCAGTGCAATTTTTAAAAATTTCAAGTTCCATTTAAAAAGGAACCCTATCACAAGTAGCAAAGCTATTGGAATCATTATGATTCCAATATGTGGTTTATTAAAAATAAACAGCATGACACTAAACAATAAAATAAAACTACTTAATATGTACTTTTTTTTGTGAAATTTATACCAACCAAAACAAAATAAACCAATAGAAAAGATCACTATACTTTCCTTTGATATACTAGCTCCCCAAAAAGAAACTGAAGGTAAAATGATTAATACAAGCCAAAATATTTTTTTATTTTTAACCAATTCTCTAAATGATAAATAAATAAAAATGATTCCTACAAAAGACAAAAAAGAATGAATCATACTATGTATATAAACATTACCGTTAGAAAACAAATGAATTACAGAGTTTAACTTAATTATTAATCTATTATCGTTTAATAATTCATTTTTACCTACATAAGTCCAAATATGAGTTTGTTGAATAAACTCTCTTATTTCAAATGATTCATCATTTATTAAACCAAATAAGACTTTTAAATAACTTTCTATAGAATCAGAGGCAATAAAAGAAATCGCTTTCGAATCATTTAGGAAATTTTTCGCATCTCCATACAATATTCCATTGCCATACCAATATTTAAATATTAATACAAATACAAATCCGTACATTAATTTCACACCAAAACTTAACAAAAATATTTTTTTGGTTAGAAAATCAACTTTAATTTGCTTTTGAATGAAAATGCAAGAAATACTTAAAATAAGAAAAACTAACCAACCAATCATAAAAAATTATTTATTTTAATTACAAACCAAATGATTTGTTTTTTTCTTTTTGAGCCCTATTTTTATTTAATTTAATGAATAACCCCAGTTTATACAAACTTAGCATCTTTAAAACGACAAAACCTTTCTTAAAAAAGAATACGCTCAATCTACTACATGTGAAATGATATATTTTGACTAAAAATATCATTCTATTACGTTTTATTAAATTATAACTTCTCAATAATCTTATTTCATTCAAGAAAACATCATCATAAGCAACATTAATTTGAACTAAGTTCAAAATACTTTCATCTATTTTTTTTAGGTATGTATCATTTGACTCAAGCCCATTATCAATAGTTTGATTATCAATATGTTCTATTATAATGTTCTTTAATTTTAATTCCAAACCAAAAATTGTATCTTCATGACCATATAGACTAAGTCTTTCATCAAAATTAACAAAATCAAAAACCTCTTTTTTTATTATAAAGTTATTAGTCATGAATGAATTATTAGGGAGTTCTTTTCTAACCTTTAATGGTTGACATTCATTATACTTACCATACTTCCATCTTAAACGTATAGTTTTATCCTTATTCTCATTACTATACACTCTGCCACCACAAATCACTTGCCCCCCCTTATTAATATTAATTTCATTGACGTAGTTTAGCAAAAATTCATCTTCAACGATACCAGAATCACAATCTAAAAAAAGTAAATATTGATAATTTGCGTATTCTTTAAATTTATTTCTAATTTTTGAACGACCAATATTCCTATCCATCTGAATATATTGATCTACTATTTCAATACTTGAATTAATTTTCTTATATTTTTCTAAAGAACAATCATCAATTAAAATAAATTCTATAGAAATATTAGAGCTATTAGCCTGTTCCTTCAACACTTCAACCAACTCGGTTACATCAAAATTGTAAATAGGAATACAGACTGAAATCATGACTTTATAAATAAAAATATAAATATAATATTTTTTAAAGAGCTATTTATCTTTTCAGTACTTAATTGATTAAAATAAACTTAAAAGAAAACAATACAAAACAAAAAAGCTGAACAATTGCGTCATTGTTCAGCTTTAATTAATAACTTTAATCCTTTAATAATCTGTATCGATTATTTAGGATTAGACAAATCATTAATCAATTTTAATCTTTTGAATGGAAGTCCCTTGTTTTATCAAATACAAGCCACTTGGCAAATTGATTGATAACTTTGATTCAGTTGGATTTATCTCTTTTTGAATTTTTCCTTGCAGATTAAATATATAAATCTTGTTTTCATGATCAATTGTTTCCAAATTTATCGTTCCGCTTGAAGGATTAGGAAATACTTTAAACATAGATTTATTATTAATATCGAAACCTAATTCACCAACAACTACTTCAATTGTAACTTGGCTTTCTAAACCACATCTGATTGCTGTTAATATCACATCATAGTTACCCTCAGCAGCATAGACATGTGTAGGATTATCTTCAATAGAAGAAGTACCATCACCAAAATCCCAACTGTAAGAAAATCCATTAACACTCGTATTTGTAAAATCTACATTAAAAGATGAATTAACATAAGTAAAATTTGAAATTGGATTAACAACAGAATAATCAATCGTTACAGAATCAACATCATTTACAACATGATATGCAACTCCTTGTAAATAATCCGCTTGACTTTGAGTTACCCCACTTGGTAAGAATGTACTGCCAACTGGAGTTGATTCAAAAATCACATTATAAAAAATACATGCCGCTAAATATGTTCCATGAATTGAAGGGTGACTTCCATCTCCTGAATACAAATCACCATGTGTAACCACTGCTGAAGCATCATCAAAAACTTGTCTAAATCCAATACCTACTGGAGATAACTTACCATTATTTACATTTGCCATATGATCATATGCAATAAACAATCTATTATTCATTTTTTCAAACGAGTTTATTGAATCCCATTGAGCATCTCCTATTTCTCTCCCCCAAGTATTAAAAAATAAAGGAACTGAACAAGGATTAACTGAACGAATAGAGTCTGATAAAATAACTGCTTTGGGAAACACATCAACTGACGTTTGAGCGTAAGGAAAAGAAGGGAATTGACTTTGATCTTGCAACACAACATAATCCCATGTATTTGATGAGATTTTATCCAAACTTGCGGCATTTGTAGAATGCCCATTAAGTGTATAACCACCTGGCGTATTTTGATCTTTAATTAATGTATTACCATCTGCAGTTGCGATACTACTTATTACTCCAGGCATGTCATTTACATAAGTATATGAATTACCTAAAAAACAAACTTTTTTCTCAGTTTGTGAAATCCCATTAGTTAAGCTTCCAATTATAGCTATACTTAAAATTATTCTTTTCATTATTCTTTATTTGTAACTCAAACGCATCAGTATTTTAAAGGTTGCCTAAGTATTGATCATTTTTCAAACTTAATATTGGTTTCCTAAACGAACTAATAAGCAATAATTTCGCCATCTCCCTCGCCTGAAATCTCTAATAAATTTGGAATTCCTATATAACGAACATCTCCGTTACCTAAAAAATGCACTTTAACATTTGAATTTTGAAAATTAACTGGCATATCAGTTGCCGAATTCTGATAAATAAATATATCCGCTGAACTAATCCCTAAAGCATTAATTCGTCCCAAATTTTGAGTAACGAGTTTTAAGTAATTAGTATTTCCATAAACATTAATGCTACCAGTACCAAAAGTCACTCCCAATTTCAAACTATTAACGTCAACTGTTAAATCCAAACTTTCGCCTCCATTCCTCAATTCTATCATGGTATTACCTCCTCTCAACGTATCAATAAATCGCATTGGTTCTGTTGGTTCAGCATAAATATATTCGTAATGAGGATAATGAATTTCTACAGTTATTTTATCATTATAATCTCTTAAAAAACTACATGAATTAAGATTATTAACTGATGTCACATAATCATTTTGCATAACATCAATAAAACCAATTACATTCTTCCCCCCCTTTATTACAATTTTTCGTAATGTGTCTTGATAAAAGTTATATACCAATCCACCATACAATTCAAATTTTTGAACACTGTCAATACTTATTTCAAGTTCAGATAAATCTCCAAAAGATTTAAAACACGGTCTGTTTTCCGCTTTCTTACAAGAAGAAAAAACAAAAATAATTAAACTAAACAAGACAATACTTTGTTTCATTTTCTATCAAATTTATACCCCAGTCCAAATTCAAAAAAATCTGCTTTTCCGAAATTAGCCCTAATATTAAATAATCCGAATACATTTTTATTAAAAAAATATCTATACCCTATTCGGTTATACACTCGTCCTAATGGGATAATTATATCTACAATATAATACCCCAGACCAAATATAATTTGAGATTTATAATAATTGAACGACATTCCAGCATACAACCCCAGTTGAGCCACATCTTTAGCTTCATGGTTATTATCAAGATATCTATATTGATTAGAGGCGTTATAAACACCATCAATTGCAAATTCACAATTCCAACTTAAACTTATAGGTTTAACAAAAGAAAATCGTCCTGCAAAAACGGCATATTTCTTTGCATCTCCAGGAATTGGTAACACTTCTGAGATTGAAAAAATTCCTTCTCCGACAACATAAAACTTTGATGTCTCCTCTATTTCATTCACTTTCTTCTTTACATAATTAAACACCCTTCTATTATTAAGATTATAACCAACATTTGCATAAATAGCTAATGTATTTAACCCTAAATTTGGATGCTGAAAAGTACCATTAGAAAAATGTGCTAATTCCATACCTAACCCAAAATGATAACGATTTGTAAATTGATTAAGCTCCAACTTGAAGGATACCTTTGCGTTAATATTAGAACCAATTGCATTATTAGTTGGGTTAGTCTCTTTATCATATTTTTTAGTAATATAACTGATACCAGCTCCCATTTTAAAATCTAAGCACAAATTGGTTTTACTCTGAAAAATTACGAAATTTTGATATTGAATTAAACTAATAGCATTCCCCAAAACATCATCATATCCAAAACTCCTGTATTCAATAGCTAAACCATTTAACGGGAATTTATGTTTGATAGACAAATTTGATTTTCCAACTTGTTGTTTAGATATTGCCAATTCAAAACCAAATGTTTTATTTCGAACTAAATGAGCCATAAACGGTCTATGCGCAGTCATAACCCCACTTTTATTAGAAAGTGTTAGGAAATAAGGTCTCTTATCCTGTCCAAATGCAGTAAAGGATAGTATTAAAACATAAAAAGAAATCAACTTACTCATTGATACAAAGATGCAAAAAAAATTTATATTCAATTACAACACCTATCTAATAAAAATTAACTTTGTAATAAACTAGAATTGAGATGCAAGATAAATTAAAAGCTTTTGAACGATTACTAACAATAATGGAAGACTTACGCGCTAAATGCCCTTGGGACATGAAGCAAACAATGGAAAGCTTGCGTCATTTAACAATTGAAGAAACCTACGAATTAGCAGATGCAATTATAGAAAAAGACCTTCAAGAAATAAAAGGTGAACTTGGCGATTTAATGCTTCATCTTGTTTTTTATTCGAAAATAGCTTCTGAAACAAATGATTTTGACATTACAGATGTTTTAAATTCTGTTTGTGATAAATTGGTTAGAAGACACCCACACATTTATGGAAATGTTAAAGCTAATACGGAAGAAGAAGTTAAAGCAAACTGGGAAAAAATAAAATTGACTGAAAAAAATTCTAAAACAAACGTATTAAAAAAATCTGTCTTGGAAGGTGTTCCAAAATCATTACCAGCCTTAGTGAAAGCTAGTAGAATTCAAGAAAAAGTAAAAGGAATTGGATTTGAGTGGGAAAATAAAGAACAAGTTTGGGAAAAGGTAGAAGAAGAGTTAGCTGAATTGAAAGTAGAAGAAAACCATCAAAATCAAGAATTAATGGAAGAAGAATTTGGTGATGTTTTATTTTCATTAATTAATTATGCTCGTTGGATTGGCGTAAATCCTGAAAATGCATTAGAGAAAACTAATAAAAAATTCATTAAACGTTTTCAGTGGATGGAAATTAAAACCAAATCTGAAGGAAAAGACTTAAGTGAAATGAGCTTAACAGAAATGGATAAATATTGGGATATGGCTAAGGAAAATCATAAAAAGAATACAGCTTCTTAATTTCACTCAACTTCAGACACTTGAACCGCTAACAACTTTACGTTGTTAATAAACTATAAACTCATAATGTAGTAATACATGTATAATTTACGACCTTAGTAAAAAATTACAATTATGCACGTACATTTTATTGCTATTGGAGGAAGCGCAATGCACAATTTAGCTATTGCTTTGAATAGAAAATCTTATAAAGTTACAGGTTCTGATGATGAAATATTTGAACCTTCAAAAGGAAGATTAAACAAAGAAGGTATTTTACCCAAAACTATGGGGTGGAATGCTGATTCAATTTCATCAAATATTGATGCAATAATCCTTGGAATGCACGCAAGAATAGACAACCCAGAACTGTTACGAGCGCAAGAATTGGGTTTAAAAATATATTCTTACCCTGAATTCATTTATGAACAATCAAAAGACAAAACAAGATTAGTAATTGGAGGAAGTCATGGAAAAACATCCATTACATCAATGGTTTTACATGTGATGGACCGACTAAGTATTGAAACTGATTATTTAGTTGGCGCTTTATTAGATGGTTTTGATTGCATGGTACAATTGTCTGACGCAAAATACATTGTTATTGAAGGGGATGAATATTTATCTTCTCCATTAGATTTAAAACCGAAATTCCATTGGTATGCCCCACATATCGCAATTATCACTGGAATTGCTTGGGATCACATTAATGTATTTCCAACATTTGAAAACTATCTTGATCAATTCAAAATTTTTACGGACAAAATTGAACAACAAGGTACATTAGCCTACTACTCTAAAGATGAAGAATTAAACAAACTAAGTAGAGTTGTGCGTCCTGACATTAAACAAATTCAATACAACATTCCATCTTATAAAATTGAAAGCGGTATAACAACCATAACTGTTGAGGGGAAAAACTACCCCTTACAAGTATTTGGTGAACATAATTTACAAAATATACTTGGTGCAAAACTAATGCTAAATGAAATTGGTATTTCTGATCATGATTTTTATACAGCTCTCACTTCTTTTAAAGGAGCCGCTAAACGTTTAGAAACCATTGCTAAAAATGACACTACTATCATATATAAAGATTTTGCTCATTCACCTTCCAAATTAAAAGCTACAACACAAGCTGTAAAACAACAATTCCCAGATAGAAAACTAATTGCTTGTATGGAATTACATACATTTTCATCATTACAAAAAGAATTTTTACCTCAGTACAAAAACTGTATGGAAAATGCGGATAAAGCTTATGTTTATTATAACCCAAAAGTTGTAGAACATAAAAAACTTCCACCAATAAGTATTGACTTAGTAAAAAAAGCTTTTGCCTCCGAAAACGTAACAGTTTTCATAGATTCTAATGAATTAACCAATCAGATAAAAAAAGAAAACTTAGAGAATTCAAATTTACTTTTAATGAGTTCGGGCAACTTTAACGGAGTTGATTTAAATGAATTTGCACAGAAATTAATAAAATAACAATACATTTTCAGGAACTAGAAACCTAAATTATTAAACGAATTAAACACACTTATTTAGCTCATTTTTAGTATTTAAGTTTATGAAATTTTTTTCATTAAACTCATTTTCAACTTCAATAACTAAGGTGTTAAGTTTTTCGTTAACATTTATTAATTTTAACATATTAGTATCTATTGCATTTTTATAAATCTCTGTATTTAACTTCTTATACACTCCTATTAATGGATGTACTCTACCCTTAAAAGATGGAATACAAACATCACCCCCTCTACATTTATCAATCAACTTTTGAATTAATTTCAATGACACAAATGGTGTATCGCAACTTAAAACTAGATTAAGTTCATGATTTGAATTCGACAAAGCAGTATAAATGCCACCAATAGGTCCTTTATCTTTTATTAAATCTGAATACACAGGAAACCCAAAAATTTTATAAGCATCATTATTAGAAATGATTGAAACCGATTCAGTTAATGGACTTACTGTATCAATAATATACTGAATCATAGGCTTATCACTCAGTAACATCAAGCCTTTATCAGTTCCCATCCTAGAACTTTTACCACCAGCTAATATATATACAGCTATATCTTCCAAAACTTACTCCCTACTTGTATTAATCTAATTTACTAAAAGCAACAATTATCTTTTTAACCAATTTATGTCTCACAACATCATTTTCATCTAATCTAACCATTCCGATACCCTCTATACCACTTAAAGTATCGATAGCCATTTTTAAACCTGACGATTGTTTTTTAGGTAAATCAACTTGAGAAATATCTCCGTTAATGATGAATTTTGCATTTTTCCCCATACGTGTTAAAAACATTTTCATTTGGCTAGCTGTCGTGTTCTGCGCCTCATCAAGAATTACAAAAGCATTATCTAAGGTTCTACCTCTCATAAAGGCTAATGGTGCAATTTCAATAACATTATTCTCAATATGCTCTACTAACTTCTCAGCAGGCATTAAATCTCTTAATGCGTCATATAATGGTTGCATATAAGGATCTAGTTTATCTTTCATATCTCCAGGCAGAAAACCTAAATTCTCACCACTCTCTACGGCAGGTCTAGTTAATACAATTCTACGTACTACTTTATCTTTTAAAGCCCTAACAGCTAAGGCAACAGCAACATAAGTCTTACCTGTCCCTGCAGGCCCTATCGCAAAAACCATATCGTTCTCTTGCGTTTTTTTAACCATTTGACGTTGATTAGACGTTCTAGCTTTGATTAACCTACCATGTGTTCCATGAACAATCACTTCCCCAAAGTCTTTAAACGGTATTGACAATTCATCTTGTAACATTAAGTTTTCAATGTTAGAATCAGTCAAAGCATTATACCTAGAAATATGGCGCATTAACAAATCAACCTTCTTTTCAAATTGTCTAATAACATCCTCTTCCCCTAAAACTTTTAACTCACTACCTCTTGCAATAATTTTCAATTGTGGAAAATATTTACAGATAGCATCTAGTTTGGAATTATTAACTCCATAAAATATCATTTGATCAATTCCTGCTATTTCAATAATTTTTTCATACATAATTGTAATTTTATTAGTGTAAATTATAATTAAGTTAAATTTAAGATTAATTTTGAATAATATTAAACAATACACACCTTTTTTGAATGCAAATAGTAACATTGACAACTGACTTAGGACTGAAAGACCATTTTGTGGCTACTTTAAAAGGTCAGATGTATTCAAGAACTACTAATATTCAATTTATAGATGTTACCCACCAGGTGAAGACTTTTAATATTAATGAAGCAGCTTATTACATCAATAACATTACTTCAGACTTTCCTGAAGAAACTATTCATTATATCGGTGTAGATAGCGTTCCAACCATTTCAATTAACACGCCACAATCGAATTGTTATCCTATTGTAATGAAAATCAATAACCAATATTTCATTGGTAATGACAATGGTATATTTTCATTATTAAATGATTTTAAAAAAGCAGAGTTAATTGTAAGATTAGACTTTTCAACAAAAGATGCTATTAAATATCCATTTAAACAGATTTACGCTCCTGCTATTCAAAAAATAGCCGAAGGTGTAGAATTAAAAGAAATTGGGGATATGATTTCAATTGATGAGATTAACATTGTTATTCAACAAACAGCTGTTGTTCATGAAAACATGATTAAAGGAACTGTTATGCATATCGATAATTATGGTAACGTCATAATCAATATCTCAGAATCATTATTTAATCAAACTAGAAAAGACGATCCTTTTATTATATATTTTAGAAATAGAAATTATTTTATTGACAAAATTTCTGAAAGCTATAATGAAGTACCTAACGGCGAGAAACTTGCACATTTCAATGAAAATGGATGGTTAGAAATCGCTTTAAACAAGGGAACATTAGAAAATGGAGGTGGAGCAGCATCTCTACTAGGGATTAAAATGAATGAAATGATTAGAGTTGAAATTCATCCTAAAGGTTCCAAAAATAGAATTGACGATTTATTTAGTTAAAACTCTCTATGCACACTATCGAACCATATTACAATTGGAGAGGTTTATATATTGCTTCTGAAGATAAAAAATCTCCTTTTGCAGGGAGGACTTATAGCGAATTCGAATTTACAGACTCCATTTACAATTATTGTATTCACCCACAATGGGACTCTATTGAATGCCAAGGTTTATTCCTTAAAATTCTTTACGTAGACTATGAAGAAGGGTATTCTATAATAGAACTGTTTGGAGAATGGAATGATACATTAGACAATGACATCATGACTTTAAAGCGTGATATACTTGAAGACTTGATGTTTGAAGGGATCTCTAAATTCATTTTAATAGGTGAAAACCTTTTAAACTACCACGCCTCAGATGACTGCTATTATGAAGAGTGGTTTGATGAAGTAGAAGATCAAAATGGTTGGATAGCTTTTGTGAATTTTCGAGATCATGTTATGCAAGAATTCCAATCAGAAGGAATTGATTCCTATATCGTTAGTGGCGGAGAGTTAGAAGATGTAAAGTGGAGAACTAATACCCCATTACAGTTCTATGATAAAATTAGTAACTATGTAATCCATAGACTAAACTAAATCAGTACTACACAGTTATTCACACACGCTAAAACAAGAAACTATATAGAATCAACTATTCCGCAGGCAATTCCGCCCTCATCTTTTGAGTCAATTGACGATTATACGTCTCCATTAACCATTTCAAATAACTGTCAGTTGCTTTTGTAATACATTTTGTATAATGCTTTAACCTTCTTTCAATATCATCCTGAAGATTACTTAAAAGATTTAAACCATCATAAACATCTTCAGAATTTTCTTTAATTATTTCAAAATGATTTTCTAAAGAAATATCAACAGCATCTTTTCCTTTCCTACCAGATTGAACACATTCATCATATACTTTTTTCATAGAAAATTTCACCAATTTTTCAGGGTGAATTAACTGAGCTGCTAAAGATCTAGAAATTTCATAAGGCGCCTCAAATACTAAGTCATCCTCTTCACTCAAACGAGCCTCTAAGAATCTGTCAGGGTTTTGAAATGCATCTTGCCAATCAATAAATTCTTGCCAATACCCAAAACGTCTCACATTATTTCCTAAATCAATAACTTGAAATGTAGATTTTGTAGGTAAAACTCTTGATCCCCTACCAATCATTTGGTGATAAAGCGTTAACGACCTTGTTGCTCTATTTAAGATAATACACTCCACAGTAGGTTCATCAAAACCTGTTGTTAAAATCCCAACCGAAGTTAAAACAGCACCAGGCGTTACTTTGAACCATCTCAAAATTTCTTTTCTATCAGAATCACTAAATGTACTATCTAAGTGACGAACTGGATATTTTTGCTTTACAAACAAGTTAAATACTGACCTAGAAGATTCTATCCCACTATTAAAAATCAATGTCTTTTTACCTACTGCTAACTCTTCATAAGCAAATAATAATTTTTCTTGCATGAAGTAATTACTATACACTTTATCAGAAGAACTAATAGTAAAATCACCATTCGAACCAATTTTCAATCCATGTAAATTAACATCATATGTAAAAGTTTCAGCATCAGAAAGATATCTAGCTTCAATTAAACTTTTTATACTATGACCAACCAATAATTCATCATAGTTATCATTTAAAGGTAATGCTTTATTTGAACTAAGCGGCGTAGCAGTAACACCTAATATATTTACATCTTGAAAGTATTGGAATATCTTACGGAATGAATTATTATGTGCCTCATCTACAATCACTAAACCAATATTTTTCAAAAAGTTTTTATCCTCTTGCAAACGATTATTTAACGTTTCAACCATAGCTGTAAACGTATCATACTTATCCTGATCGCTCATATCTTTGACAAGTGAATTGATCACTTTGTTTTTAATACGAATTGCCGCTAATTGTTTAGATGTTTGAACACATAATTCAATTCTATGCGTTAGAATTAAGACCTTTTTTTTGTTTCTATCAATATACTGTTTTGCAATATTTGAAAAAATTACAGTTTTACCACCACCGGTTGGTAATTGAAATAACAAATTTGAATTAGATTGTTTCTCAGCAAGCTTATCAATAATAACATCTACCACCTCTTTTTGAAATGGATACAGCTTTTTTTCTTTGAAAAGTTCTTGATTTATCATAGTCTAGTAACAAAAATAATTTTGGCAAAAATACGCCCTTTATATTGAAATAAAAAGTTTTGAGTACTTTAATTTAAATGCTTCACTATAAATTTGATTAATAACACGGTTTCACCAATTTCAATTAAATATTATGTACAAAAAAATGTTAAGGATTCCAAGTTTAGAATAAACATCATATAGAATCTCAGTTAAAAATGAGTATATTTGAGGTTCAAAATTGAAATACACATTAAAATGAGTGATATAGAAAAAGTAAAATGCCTTATTATAGGTTCTGGACCTGCAGGATATACAGCTGCAATTTATGCTGCAAGAGCAAGTATGAGCCCTGTATTATACCAAGGAATGCAACCAGGTGGTCAATTAACTACTACGAATGAAGTTGAAAATTTCCCTGGATACCCTGATGGAATCACTGGGCCTGAAATGATGATGAATTTAGAAGCTCAAGCTAAACGTTTTGATGCTGACATTAGAAATGGATGGATTACAAAAGTTGATTTTTCTGGAGATATCCACAAAATTTGGGTAAATGGTGATGATAAAGAAATTCATGCTGAAACTGTAATTATTTCTACTGGTGCTTCTGCTAAATATTTAGGATTAGAATCAGAGCAAAAATATTTAAAGCTTGGTGGTGGAGTTTCAGCTTGTGCCGTTTGTGATGGATTCTTTTATCGTGGACATGAAACAATAATCGTTGGTGCTGGTGATTCTGCTTGTGAAGAAGCTCATTATTTATCTAACTTAGCTAAGAAAGTAACAATGGTTGTGAGGCGTGATGAATTTAGAGCTTCTAAAATTATGGCAGAACGTGTTAAGAATACAGCTAACATTGAAATCATGTATAACACCAACACCGTTGAAGTATTAGGTGAAGACGGTTTAGTAACTGGTGCTTTAGTTAAAAATAACAAAACGGGAGAGGAAACAACAATTCCTGCAACAGGATTTTTTGTAGCTATTGGACATAAACCAAATACTGACATCTTTAAAGATTATATTAATTTAGATGAATCAGGTTATATCGAATATGCTGAGCCAGGAACAACTAAAACAAATGTACCTGGTGTATTTGTATCAGGTGACGCTGCTGATAAAACTTATAGACAAGCAATTACTGCTGCAGGTACTGGTTGTGCTGCTGCATTAGAAGCTGAAAGATTTTTGGCTGCAAAGCATTAAAATCAAAATGTATATTTATTAAAATTAAGGAACTAATTCATTAGTTCCTTTTTTATTTTCATTACATTTGGCTCAATCATTTAAATTATTAGCCATATCAAAAAAACTAATTTTGCTTTCTATACCTTAACTACCCTGTTTTTTTTATGGGGATTTACAACAGTTCTAGGTGACATATTAGTCCCTTACTTCAAATCAAAATTTGACTTAGGTGATACTGCTTCTATGTTAGTTCAAACTACATTTTTTGGCGCCTATGGAATTGGCGCTCTTATGTATTATTTATATTCAAGCTACAAAACAGATTTATTAAATTTAATTGGCTACAAAAATGGAATCATACTAGGACTAGGATTTTCGGCTTTTGGTTCAGCTTTATTTTACCCAATATCTTATTCAAATACGTATTATATTTATCTAATTCCACTATTTTTAATTGGTTTAGGTTTTACCATATTACAAATTGCTTGTAATCCATATGTTACCCTTTTAGGTAGTCAAGTAACCGCAAGTAGTAGATTAAACTTTGCCCAAGGAATTAATTCATTGGGAACCACAATAGCTCCTGTTATCGGCGCCTACTTTTTATTAGCTAATACAGGTGAAACTCAAGAATTAGGGCAACCGTTTTTAATTTTAGCTGGATTATTCGTTATTGCAATGATTTTCATTTATAAACAAAATCTACCTGATTATAAAAATGAAACAACGCATTCTAAAGTGAATTTGTTAAAAATACCTCAAGTCAAATATGGTATGATTGCAATTTTTTTTTACGTTGGAGCAGAAGTCGCTATTGGAAGTAAATTAGTTGAATATTTCACACTTAATTCAATTGCTAGTTTTTCAGAATTAAAAGCTGGAACATATGTAGGAATATATTGGGGAGGAGCCATGATTGGCCGTTTAGCCTCAGCATTTATCTCAAACAATGAACTTTCATTAATAAAAAGAGTTAGCTATAGTATGTGTTCAACTGTTTTAACATTACTCATTATTTTACTTGCTATCTATTTAACAAAAGGTTTAACAATTTTTGATATCTATCCCATCTTATTTTTTATACCCATTCAATTTATTTCTTTATTTTTCTTTAGAGATTCTCCATCAAAAACATTATCTATTTTCGGAATAATTATAATCCTACTATTATTAATATCTTATTTTTATGAAGGTACCATTGCTATGTGGTGTATGATAGCTATTGGCTTATTTAATTCAATTATGTGGAGTAATATTTTCGCTTTATCAATCTCAGGATTAGGCGATAAAACAGCCAAAGCCTCTTCCCTATTAATTATAATGATTACAGGTGGAGCACTGTTCCCATTAGTAATGGGTATAATGTCGGATAAATATAATTTACAAATAGCTTATCTAACACCGATAATTGCTTACCTTTACATTTGCTTTTTTGGGTACAAAATGATTAACAACAAAAACGAAATAACTACCAAATAATGAATTACTTAGGGATTGATATAGGAGGAACAAATATTGCAATTGGCATTGTAAGCGCTGAAAACGAAATAATTTACTCTAATTCATTTAAAACAAACACTTTTCTTACAGCTAAAGATTGTGCGAGTGCAATTTTTAATGACTTAAAAGAAAATACAAAACACACTATTGCTGGTATTGGTATTGGCGCTCCAAGTGTTAATTCATTTACACAAAACATAGAGAACCCACCAAATTTGATATGGGGTGAAACTATTCCTCTTGCTGAAATATTTGAATCAATTTTTAATCTTAAAACTATTCTAATTAATGATGCTAGTGCTGCTGCTATTGGAGAATGGAAATTTGGAGGAGCTAAAGGATTGGAAAACTTTGCTTTAATCACATTAGGTACAGGTGTTGGTATTGGACTAGTTGTAAATGGTACAATATATAATGGTGCTAATGGCTTAGGTGGTGAATTTGGACACATTTGTATTGACAGAAACAATGGCAGAGAGTGTAACTGTGGTGGACACGGTTGTTTAGAATCATATATTGGAAAAGAAGGAATTTTAAAAACAGCCAAACAAAAAATAGAATTTAGTAGTGGAAGTAGTAAACTACATGACTTTATTCCTAGTGAAATAAAATCTAAAGATATTTTCAAGTTTGCTAGAAAAGAAGATCCTGTTGCAGTTGATATTATTGATTCAATATCAAGAGATCTAGGATATGCTATTTCAATATTAGCAAACTCACTTGACTTAAAACAAATATTTTTATTTGGTGGATTCGCAAAAGAAGGGAATTTCATTAAAAAGAAAACCCTTAAAGCAATGAAACCGTATTTAATGCCAAATATAAAAGAAAATATATCACTACAAATATCAGAATTGCATGAACAAAATCCCGCAATACTTGGAGCAGCTTATTTGGCTAAAAATGGTGATTCATGAAGTATTTAATTACTTATGCTTTTGTATTAATAAATTTATTTTCTTACAGTCAAACTCATGATTATACAGCCTACGTAAACCCATTTATTGGAACGGGAGGTCACGGCCATACATACCCAGGGGTAACTATTCCATTTGGATTTATGCAACTCTCACCTGATTCGCGTTTAGACGGTTGGGATGGATGTGGAGGGTATCATTACTCTGACTCTGTTATCTTTGGCTTTTCTCATACGCATTTAAGTGGAACTGGAGTATCGGATTTAGGTGATATTCTAATCATGCCGTTTAACGGAAAAAATAAGTGGACATCAACTTTTGACAAAGATGGATATGGCTCAGAATTTTCTCATAAAAATGAAAAAGCATATGCAGGATACTACGCAGTAAAATTGGATAAATCTGATATTACTGTACAACTGTCCGCTTCGGAACATTCAGGATTTCATGATTACGATTTCTCAAATACGGAACAACGTAAACTAATTATAGATTTAGAACATAGAGATGAATTATTAGGTTCTGAATTAAGATTCATCAATGACTCCACTATAGTGGGTAAGCGAATATCAAAGGCCTGGGCAAGAGAACAACATATCTACTTCACCATTCAGTTATCCGAAAAACCAGTCCAAATTTATAAGAACGAATTAAATAGTAAAACGATACTTGAATTTTCTAACCAAAATTCAAATTTAAAAGTAAAAGTTGGAATTTCTGCAGTAGACATTAAAGGGGCCATTAATAATTTATCTACCGAAATACCTCATTGGGATTTCAACACTACGCTTAACGAAACAAAACGTAAATGGAATACAGAATTAAGTAAAATAAATGTTGAAACGTCTAACAATAATGATAAAATAACATTTTACACTGCACTTTATCATTCTTTCCTAGCTCCGAATTTATTTAGTGATATTGATGGCCGCTATAGAGGAATGGATATGAAGATTCACAATTCAAATAAAAAACAATATACAATTTTTTCACTTTGGGATACATTTCGTGCTACTCACCCACTCTATACAATTACTCAACAAAAAAAAACATTAGATTTTATAAATACTTTCCTTAATCAATATAAACAAGGTGGTATTTTACCTATTTGGGAATTAAATGGAAATTACACACATTGCATGATTGGTTATCATGCAATTCCAGTTATTCTTGATGCTTATGTTAAGGGAATAAAGGAATTTGATACGCAACTTGCGCTAGAAGCTATGGTACATTCTGCTAATCAAAATCACTTAGGACTTGATGCCTATAAGAAAAAGGGATTTATTAGCAGCAAAGACGAACCTGAATCTGTCTCTAAAACACTTGAATATGCTTATGATGATTGGTGTATTGCTGTTTTTGCTGATTCACTTGGGAATTCTAAAATTGCGAATCAATTCTACATTAGGTCTACTTATTACAAGAATCTATACAATCCCGAATCAAAATTCATGGAACCTAAATTTAACGGCGGATTTAAATCAACATTTAGACCTGATGAAGTCACTTTTGACTATACAGAAGCAAATTCTTGGCAATATTCATTATTTGTGCCTCATGACATAAATGGTTTAATTGAACTAATTGGAGGAAAAGACTCCTTAGAATTATGGTTGGATAATTTATTCACAACTGACTCTAAGACTGTTGGTCGCCACCTAGGAGATATTACAGGCTTAATAGGCCAATATGCTCACGGAAATGAACCAAGTCATCATATGGCCTATTTATACAATTATACAAATCGTCCTGAAAAAACTCAACACTATGTGAATCAAATATTAAATAAACTGTATAGTAATACACCAGATGGTCTTAGTGGTAATGAAGATTGTGGACAAATGTCAGCTTGGTATGTTTTAAGTTCAATGGGCCTTTACTCAGTAACACCCGGTTCAGAAGTATATCAGATTGGCGTACCTCTCTTTAATCATAGTCATATGAATTTAGAAAATGGTAATACGTTTAATATTATTGCTCACTCTCTCAGTAAAACAAATAACTATGTTAAATCTGTAACACTGAATGGAGTAAAATTAAAATCACCACAAATTACACATACTCAACTCATGAATGGCGGTACTCTAATTTTTGAAATGACTAACACACCAACTCATTTTTATGACAAAAGCAGTTCCAATAAAGTAAGTGTCCAACAATTTATGGTACCTTATTTAAAGAACTCTAAATCTACATTTTATAAAAGAACTTATATTGAATTAGCTAATCCAAATAATGATGAACATGGATCTGGTGTTATCTATTATCATTTGTCAGATGGAATCATAAAAAAATACAAGAAACCAATAAAATTAACAGATTCTGAAACTATATCATCATGGGTTCAAATTCCAAATGACTATAAAACTATGCACAGAAAATTAAATAGTCCAATAGTTGTAAGTGAACATAAAAAGGTTAATCAAAAATGGAAAGTTAAATTAAATTCTGAACCTCATGCTCAATATAAAGGGGAATCACAAAACGAACTAATTGACAAACAATTTGGAGGAAAAGATTTTAGAACTGGAAAATGGCAAGGGTTTTATGCTCAGGACATGTCTGTAGAAATTGATTTAAATAAAAAAACTAAAGTAAATTCTATTTCAACAAATTTCACACAAGACATTAGATCCTGGATTTGGTATCCTAAGAATGTAACCTATTATTATTCAAATGATGGAGAAACTTGGACTAAAATTGAAACAATTCAAAACCTTATCCCAATAAATGATTATACTAATTCAATCCAAAAAATCACCACAAACAAACCGTTTAAGGCCAGATACATTAAAGTTATTGCAAAAAACAGAGGTATTTGTCCAGAATGGCACTTAGGTAAAGGAAATAAAACGTTTATATTTGCTGATGAAATTGAGATAAAGTAAAGTTATATTGTAACTAATTAGTATTTTGCGTTCCACTTTAAACTCTATCCTTATGAAAAAATTATTTTACATTTTAATACTCCTTAATTTTTCACTTAGTTCTACTGCTCAAAATTGTAATTGTGAAGCTGAATTTGACTGGATCAAAAACACTTTTCAAGAAAATGATGCTGGATTTGAATATGGAATATCACTTAAAGATGAAGAATATTATAACTATCATACTCAACAAATAATCGAAAAAGCTAAGCAAACTTCCAATTTTAGTGAATGCCAAGACTTAATTCACGAATGGCTCCTATTTTTCAGAAAAGGACATCATGGCATAGAATTACATCATTCAAATTTAAAAAAAAATGAATTACCTGAATTATCAAATAAAGAAATTATTCAGTCTTACAAGGATTCAGAAAGTTATTATATTTCAGAAGTTGATTACAAAAATTATATAAATGGAACGCGACATGATTCTTTAGAAGATATATGGATAGATGCCCCTTATGAAATAGGTATCATGAAAGTAGACGATTATTATGTTGGATTTATTATAAAAGCTGATAACATTTATTGGAAACCTGGACAAATAAAATTTAAAATTCACATTGATTCAAAAGAGGTTACCTACTTTATGAAAAATCACTCTGTGAAAAAATTTGAAACAGCTAACTTATTAGGTGAAAACTATCTTGAAATGGGTTTCATTACATTTAAAAGAAAAACACTTAATACTATTGAAGATACTTATGATAAGTACTTCAAGCAAATCAATGCAATAGATCCTTTTATTGAGGTAGTAAATGAAAATACATTATTACTTAGAATCCCATCTTTTTCGTACTCAGAAAAAACTAAAATTGATGATCTAATGCAACAAAACACTCACTTATTTTCAAAATATGAAAATTTAATAATTGATTTAAGAAATAATAGTGGTGGTTCTGATGATTCTTATAAATCAATAACACCCTTAATTTATACCAATCCATACAGATGTGTTGGCGTACAACTCCTATCAACAGAATTAAACAACTCTAGAATGGAATCATTTTCAAAAGATTCAACTTGGAACAAAGAAGACAGAAAATGGGCTAAAACTTTTTTAATTAAATTACAAAATAACATTGGAAATTTTGTTAATAACGATACTTCAATTGTAAGAATAGAAAAGTTAGATACTATTTATGAATTCCCGAAAAAGATTGGTATAATCATAAATGAAGGCTGTGCAAGTACATCAGAACAGTTTTTATTAATGGCTAAACAGAGTCAAAAAGTTAAACTATTTGGTACAACTACATATGGCGCTTTAGATATTTCAAATATGTACAATGTAAAATCCCCATCAGGAAATTATACACTATGGTATTCATTATCAAAAAGTTTTAGAATACCTTCATACACGATTGATAGCAAAGGAATTCAACCAGATTACTATATTGATAGTAACATTTCAAAATATAATTGGGTAAATTATATTCAAAGAATACTTAATACTTATTGATTAGCTAAATATTTCTTAACCTTTAATAATTCGATATCAAAAACTAATGTAGTAAATGGTTCAATTCTAGGATTACCTTCTTCACCGTAAGCTAAGTCAAAAGGAATAAAGAATCTATATTGTCCTCCCTCTTTCATTAATAGCAGTCCTTCAGTCCATCCAGGGATAACACTCATAGGCGTAAACTCTGCAGGTATTTTTGATGGAACCGTTGATTCAAACTCTCTACCATCTACAAACCTCCCTGTATAATGTACAATAACGCTATCTGTTAAACTTGGCTTTTCTCCATTACCTTTTTTAAATATTTGGTATTGTAAACCTGATTCCAACGTTACCACTTCTTCTCTAGATGAGTTTTGTAATAAAAAATTCTCACCTAGCACTTTATTTATTTCCGAATAATAAGACACTACTTCTATTCTAGCATCTTTGATAGATACTGATGGTTTTACATTAGTCATTCCATCTTCTATTCCAGCTACTAATAAGTCAACATTCATTTTCTGATCAATTCCCCTAGCAACTAAAGAAGATACTAATGTGTTTCCTTCTTGAATACCAAATGCATAACTTGCATCTTTACTACTTATTATTGAACTATCAACTCCTGATGGAATTAAATACAATTCAAATATTGAATCTAATTGGGTTGGTAAAATTCTTAAGTTTTCACCTTTCAAATAGGCTATCATTCCTTTTTTCACTTCTAAACTTCTAAATTTACCTTTTAATTCAGGCGAATTAAAGTATTGTTTTGCAGACGAACCTTGATCTAAACCTATGCAGTAACTAATTTTTTGTTCAATCGTTGTAAATGTATATTTAGGCAATTCAACCTGAACTTCTGCTTCAACTACAACTTCATCCGTTTCCGAATCACAACTTAAAATAGCAATCGCACTGATAAATAATAAAAAGTATTTCATAAAAAGTAAATGATAAAAAAAGTGTCGAGTTGTACAACTCGACACTAAGGTAATAAATATTAAGCGATAGAAATTAATTCTACATCAAAGATCAATGCCATATATGGCTTAATTGGTCCACCTGGGTGTGGTGAAGCTCCATACGCTAAGTTTTCTGGAATATATAATCTCCATTTAGAACCTGCAGGCATTAATTGTAAGGCTTCAGTCCAACCTTTAATTACTTGATTCACACCAAACGTTGCTGGCGTTCCTCTATCCATAGAACTATCAAACACAGTTCCATCTGTTAATGTACCATGATAATGTACAGTTACTTGAGACGTAGGAGCTGGTAATTCACCATTTCCTTCAGTTATAACTTCATACTGTAAACCAGATGTTAGCTCAGAAACACCTTCTTTTTTAGCATTATCAGCTAAAAACTGGTAACCATCTTCTTTAGCAGAAGCATATTTCGTTTCATTAATTTCATTCAAATACATTTGAATTTTAGTATTTGCTTCTTCCGGCGTAAATTTCAATGTTGATTTTGAAAATACATCTTTAATTCCAGTTACAAACGTATCTAAATCTAACTCATCTAAATTTTGTTGTTGTAAACTTTGTCCAATGCTCATTCCTACACTGTAACTTGCGTCTTGTTTATATTCACTCATAATTTTATTTTTTATTCTCTTTATATTTATTTTAAAATAGCTTCAATTCCTGGTAATAGTTTACCTTCTAAATATTCAAGCATAGCTCCACCACCAGTAGAAACATGACTTACTCTTTTTGATAGATCAAATTTATTTACAGCAGCAACACTATCACCACCACCAACTAAAGAAAACGCACCATTTTCAGTCGCTTCAGCAACAGCTAATGCAATTTGTTTTGTTCCGTTTTGAAATTTACTCATTTCAAACACTCCCATTGGTCCATTCCACAATATTAACTTTGAATTTGCTATCACTTCTTTAAATTCAATAATCGAATTTTCAGCAATATCTAATCCCATCCATCCGTCATTAATTTCAGAAGTTGAACACGTTTCTACAGTTGCATCATTTGAAAACTCATCAGCTACAACTGTATCAGTCGGTATTAATAAATTAACGCCTTTTTCTTTCGCATCATTAATGATTTGAGTTGCAGTTTCTAAAAAATCATCTTCCACTAAAGAGTTTCCAACTTTTCCCCCTTGTGCTTTTACAAATGTGTAAGCCATTCCACCACCAATAATTAAATTATCTACTTTATCTAAAAGTTTGGTGATAATTGTAATTTTTGAAGACACTTTTGCTCCTCCAACAATTGCAGTTAATGGTTTTTCAGTTGAGTTTAATACTTTATCAACACTAATAATTTCATTCTCTACTAAATAACCAAACATTTTGTCATTTGGAAAAAATTGTGCTATTGTCGTTGTAGATGCATGCGCTCTATGAGCAGTACCAAATGCATCATTAATATATACATCTCCATGTTTAGCTAATAATTTAGCAAACTCTACATCACCTTTTTTCTCACGACCATGAAATCTTAAATTTTCCAATAAAAGTACTTCACCCACTTTCAATTCTTTAGATTTTTCAAACGCTCTACTCCCAATACAATCAGATGCAAATTGAATTGACTGACCTAATAACTTTTCAATTTCTAATGCTATATTCTTTAAAGAATACTTGTCCTCAGGAATATTTTTTGGACGTCCCATATGAGACATCAATACAACAGAACCACCATCAGTTAATACCTTCTTAATAGTAGGGATTGCCGCTTTTATTCTTGTATTATCAGTAACTGTTTTCGTTTCTCTATCTAAAGGAACATTAAAGTCTACTCTAATTAGTACCTTTTTTCCTTTAAAATCGTAATTATCAATTTTTGCCATCATTTAATTTATTGGACTGCAAAGATAAGAATTTTGATATTTATTCTTTAATAATTTATCTAATGTTTTACACAGTAATTATGGTTTACCGTCTTCAATCCAAATCCTATACTTTGCATTATTTCTTAATTCTTCTTCAAATGAAACTTCTTTTTTAATAGCCTTTTCTTTAATCTTCTGTCTTTCTGTAGGATTATCTCTCATTTCCTTTGCATAGTCCAGTATTCTTTGTTCCCTTTTATAACTTTTTCGATCTTCTAATTTTGTATAATAAATATCATAAACATTATCTATAAAACCAAATGCAAATTTATACAGATTAGCATCTGTAGCTAATAATAGGATGACGTCATTTCTTTCAATTTCCGACTGAATATCAATATCTTCAACTCTTAAATCTATTGAATCAGAATGAGGAAACACTTGCTTATTATAAAACCAAAATGATGATTTTTTTAATAATCCTTTTGAATTAGCTAATTTTATTATTCCCCAATAATAACTATCTCCAATAGTTAATAATTTTGGTTCATTGTTATTTTTCAATTTTGAAACGCTTATTTCAGGATATGCCATTTCATTATCTGAAATATCAAACATTAAATTCATTCCATCTTCTATATCTTGATCTTGCCCCCTCATTTCAGAGCTTTTTGAAATACCAGTAAATTTTAAATTTTGAAAGCAGAGTGGTTTTGTCATTGTATTTAAATAATTAAATAAACTATCAGTCACCATTGCTTGTGCATACGAACTCCAATGTATTCCATTTTTCGGAAAAAGTTTATGCTCAACTGAACCTTTTAACTCAATAAACCATTTATTAAAATCTAATAAATTAATATCACTCGCGAGTATTTCTTTTTTATAGGTTTTATAATTTGTTGAATCACTTTTATTCATAAAATAGCTATCCGGTATGTATTCTGGTAAGTAACTACCTTTACCAGGTGCAAGCATCACCACTAAATCAATTCCTTTTGTAGCTAATGTGTCTTTTATTTTTTTAAGTTTGAAAACTTTTTCACTAATTATTTTCCCTCCAATAAAATCGGTTCCTAAATGAGCTTTGATATAATTTTCTTCAAATAAATAGTTTTCTTTACCTACTATCACACCATTCGCTTTAGCTACATTATAAAAACTATAGTGCATTTGATTATATATCCTAACAAAGAATGACCTAAACCCTAGATGATCATTTAAATACATTTGATACTTAGTTTGAAAATTACCTTCAAACCAATTTTCAACCGACAGTTCCGGCTTTTCTTTTAATTCATATGCCCCCTTTAAACTATTTTTTGGAAAAATATTAAATTGTTGCTGAATCGAAGGAATAAATAAAATTAGGACTATAAAAATAAATAGTACTCGTTTTTTATTTGTATATTTTTTAGCATCTCCCATTAAAATCTAAAGTATATAAATGGGTTAAAACCTGATGAAGTAATCGAACTCAATGAAACAATAAACAATATTATACTGATACTAGACAGTACTATGTGATTTTTAAATTTATAACTATCTTTTTCAAACATAAACTCACCCATTTTCTGACCAAATTTAAGACTTGTAATAAATGCAAATAAAATAGCGAAACAAACAATTAAATTAAATGCCGGAATGGTATTAAATTCACTATTTTCAAGTGGCTGAACAAGTTTAACTAAATAAATTTTAAGCTTTGACCACTCCTCAATTTTAAAAATAACCCAACCAAACATTACGAAAACAAATGTTAAAAGGATAGCTGGAAGTTTTCCTATTTTATTCAAAAAATTCTGTAAAAATAATCTATCTAAAATTAAGAAAATACCATGGTAGGCTCCCCATATTACATAGTTCCATGAAGCACCATGCCATAAACCAGATAATATAAATACTATCCATAAATTAAAATACAACCTGTATTTTGACTTCACCCTATTTCCACCTAATGGAATATATAAGTAATCTTTCATGAAGTCACCTAGGGTAATGTGCCATCTTCTCCAAAACTCACTAATTGATCTTGATATATATGGAGAATTAAAATTTTCTGGGAACCTAAATCCCATCATTCTTCCTAAACCAATAGCCATATCAGAATACCCTGAAAAATCAAAATATATTTGAAACGTATACGCCAACATACCCAACCAAGCATTTTGAACGGTCAAACTATTATAATCACTTTCAAAAATTAAATCAGCTTGTTCAGCCATCACATTTGCAATCAATACTTTTTTAGCCAAACCAATTGAAAATCTATAAAATCCAATTAATTTGTCATCTATAATTTCCTTTCTATCCGTAATTTGATCGGCAATGGAACTAAAACGAACAATTGGACCTGCAATCATTTGAGGAAAAGACATAATATACACTAAGTAATCAGTCAATTTATTTAATGGTTCATGCTTTTTTCGATACACATCAATTGAATACGTTAAAGTTTGAAATGTATAAAATGAAATTCCGATAGGTAAAACAATTTTCACCCACTCAAAATTATTAACTCCAACAGAAGTTAAAGAATAATTCAAGTTTTCAATAAAGAAATTAGCATATTTAAAATAGACCAATAATCCTAAATTTATAAAAATTGATAATGATAATAGTAGTTTTCGTCTAGAAATTACTGAACTTCTATGAAGTTCTTTTACCACATAAAAATCAATAATTGTTGAACCTAAAATTAAAAAAAGAAACTTTGGAGCACCCCAACTGTAAAACAATATACTACTAATTAATATGACATAATTCTTAAACTTGCCCCCTACCAAATGGTAAACCAATAAGAACAATGGTAAAAAGTACAAAAGAAAAATACTACTACTAAATACCATTTATATTTTACGAAATTATTTTCCCCAAATATACTATATACAAAGTATTAAACAAAAAAAAAGAAGCACCAAACAGTGCTTCTTTTAAAATAGGAATGTAAATATTATTTCAAGTTAATTTTTCTTGAGTAAATTCCATTATTAATAAATAAAGAAACGATATAAATTCCTTCATTTTGAATATTTTTTAATTGAATTTTAGAAGAATGAGGACCAAATGATTTTTGACCTAATTTTACTTCTTCAATAACTTTACCAGATAAATCAACAACCTGAACCATTAGGTTAGATTTTTCTTTTAAAGAGTATTTTACATTCAACTCATTGGCCTTAGCATTGAAAAACAGGTTAACCTTTTCATCTTGTTTTTGGTGGTTAGTTAAACCATTTGTACCATCAAACGTTAATGAATGAGTTCCTACATATACGACATCTCCACTAGTTCCATTATTGTTATTAGTTGAGTTCATTGCATAATATACAGTTAATGGTCCCATATCTGTTGCTGGTGCAACCCATTCAACCGCCCAAGCTTGTGTTTTTGAACTTTGGTTAATGTATTCTTTTCCACCAGCAGATTGAATAGATGTATTTGCTGCTCCTGCAACAAAACTACCTACCTTATTATTATTATTATCTAAAACAGTCATTTGAAAACCATTAGTCGCATTTGCTAAAGATCCAATCGCAAATGAGTAAGTTTGACCAACCTGATAAGTTGTAGCAGTCGTTGTCATTCCATTTGTTGCATCTGCAGCCACTACAGTACCAGTGTGACATTGTGTACAATTCGCTTCCCCAGGTGCACCTGTCACTCCAGTTTGACTAGCTCCAGATAAATCTGTAAACGTAATACCATCAACATGATATTTCTCAAAATTTTCAGTAGTGTTTGACATAAAAGTCAATCCAACAAGACCTGCCATTGGAATTAAAATAAGTAATTTTTTATTCATAATTTAAAGTACCTGATTTTTCAGGATTTTTGATTTATACTATATATAACGTGTTAATTTTCTAATTGGTTGGTGATTCAATTGTTTAATTTACCTTGTTTTATCCAACATTCAAACCCTTTTATTAAACTATCATTTAAAGGAGATAAACTACCAAAAGGCATTGCTGTTACACCGCTTTCATGCTTTAGAGTTTTTAATATATCATCCGCATCATTTGCTATATTTGAATGATTGGTATATACGCCCCAACTTGAACCACTTCCACCTGCTGAATGACACCCATTACAACTTGTAATAAAAATATCATTCATTACTTGAGTACTAAACAATATAGTATCAGGACAATTAGAATCTATTTCCACAATAGGTTCTGCCTTATTTTTATGACAACTCGTTAACCCAATAAAGATTAAAGTAATTATTGTAATTTTTTTCATTTTTATTGTGTTAAAGTTTAAACCTTCTATTAATTGTAAACCCAATTCTCCACTGCCCTTTTAACCAATCTGAAGTTGTATTAGATAAAAATATGTTTTCATTAACACCTTGATGATTTGAAACAACTAAAGTGAAATTATGTCCCCCCGTTAATAGTTCAACACCAAATGCTAATGGATTTTTTTGTTCTGTATCTTCAGATCTATTCCACACACGGTTATACTCAGTAATAAGTCCAACCGTTTTAGTAAATCTATATCTTATAACACCTCCTGTAAACACCAACCCATTTACGTCATTAAACGTTACTAAATTTCTATGATGATATCCGGCATTAAATTGCAATGAAAGTCTGTCCGAAACTTTTCTAGAAATAACCAATTGATTTGTGAAAATTAAGCGTTCAGTTGGCGTTTGATAATAATTTGAAGATGTCGAATCTGTAGATGCCTCTTTATATGAAAATGCTAAAGACGAAACGTAAGTTATATTAAGTGGCTTTCCTTTCTTTTCTTGTTGCATTAGTCTTATTTTACCAAACATGTCAACTACTCCAGTTCTTTCATTAACACCTTTACTTCTACCAAGTCCAATGTTTATATTATCTGTAATTCCATATTCAAAAGCAATACGTACATCTGCTAAATTATCAAAGCCATAAAAATTTTGTAAACCACCATTATCACCTGCAATATCACCAAACTTATGAGACACTCTAAATTCCATATTTCTTTTATACAGCATTTCAGTGGAGTGATTACTTAATGCTCTTGTACCTTCAAAAGTATCCCAAATTTTATCTTGAGAAAATGAAAATCCTGATAACAGAATACTTATCAATACTATACTTTTTTTAAACATTTCTTTTTTAATTATTTAGATTGTGATTTAATATAGTTTATCAAATCGAACAATTGAGTATTACTCATTTTTTCTAAAGGATATTGGGGCATATACTGTTTTCTTCCACTTACAGAATACGTTCCTTTTCTAACAATATAAGGAACAGAATACGAATTGTGTTTTTTCAATTTTGATTCTAGAAATGAAAGCGTTAATTTATCATTATCAAACTCAAAGTTGGTAATATCTTTACCCATTCCATGACAATGTAGACATCCATTCTTAAAAATATATTCTCCTGCCTTTAAATCCGCAGAATAATTATCAGGTTGTTTTGGTTGTAAGTCGCCAAAAGTAGCTGCATTAATAGATTTGTATTTACTTTTTAAAATCTCAACACTTCTTGTATTATGAGTAGCTATATCAGTTAGTAGTTGATTCAATTCCGATTGGTTTAAATTTAAATCCTTTATCTTAAATTCAATTGATTTATAATAATGCATAATCGCATTTAGTTCCCAGTCTTTTAAAGATCTACCTTGAGAGCATTGAACAGCACATAATTGAATTGCGTTTATTAATGTATCTCGTGTTGGTTTAACTAAATCACCATATTTTAAAGCATAATCTCCATTATACCAATGCGTTTTATTATACATTCCATAAAAAGTTGAGGCAGGTAAAAATGGTAAATCATTTTTAGCACCGTAACTCAATCTATCATCAGTCGTCTCTGCAGACAAGTCAGCTACTTCAATAACTTGATTATGGCAGTCTGTACAGACAAAGAATTTTGATATTCTAGCATTAGACTTATCTTTTAATTGACCAAAATTAACCATTTCATAACCCATTAAAACCGAATCTTGATTAGCTTTAATTAAATAATGATTGGGCTTCTTCTCTCCTAATTCCAGTAACACATCTAACACCGATAATTCTTTTAAATCATTGGTTTTTTCTAATGTTGAAAATCTATTTTTTGTCATATTATCTATAGATAATAATGTGACAATTAGTGTCATCAATAATACAAAAGATATAATTGCTTTTTTCATTTAAAATTAGTTACCGCGGTAAATATAAATAGAAAAAGTGATTTACATCATACTTTTGTCATATTTATGTCACGGGATTAACTTCTGAATGGCCTTAAGCCTCTTTAACTCTTTACCTCCCCTATTTAACAAGCCAGTTGAATCAGATTCTTCAATAAGTCTTTCCAAAATAGGAATAACTTCTTGAGTTAATTCAGGATATTTCTGACAAATTTTTCTTACAACAGTCATTGAAAAAGCTTTAATAGCTACTGGTTCTGACATTGATATTAAATAACTTAAAGCTAGGTCAAAAAACTCTCCTTCCACTTCATCTGGCACAGTATTGAATTGAAATGTTCTCAAAACATTTCGTTTCACACCATCAATCGGATTAGTACATAAATGTTTTACCATCTTCACTAAATAAGGCTGAATGAGACTTGGTTTCTTCTCACCTATCATTCCAACTGGTTGACTTGATGACAAGGCTAACCTTCTATCTTCTCCTAAAAACAAATCCATTAACATTGAAAACTTATTTTTATCAGAACCGATATCATTAAAAATCTCAATCCAAAGTGCTTTTGAATTCCGTTCCTTTAATTCTCTTCTGTAGTCCATTGACGCCATTTATTATGCATCCAATCTTCTTGCTCTTCTTTATTCAAAAATGTCCAAGCTACAATTCTACTCATTTTGTTACCTTGCCCCATATTTATAGTCTTAATAGTATCAACATTTGCTGATTTTAAAGCAGAATAAATTCCTTTTAAATTTTCTTTCTTAGACACTAGCGTAGAAAACCAATAACATTGTTTACCAAATTCTTTACTCTCAGTAATCATTGAATTAATAAATTGTTTCTCACCACCTTCACACCACAACTCTTTATTAGTTCCACCAAAATTTGGTTTAGCTTTTTTCACTTTGTCTTTACTTATATTTCTCATTTTACGCAATGTACCAACATAAGCTTCTTTTGCAGATTTATGAAATGGAGGATTGCAAATAGTTAAATCAATTTGTTCTTTAGATTTAATTATTCCTTTAAAAATATCTGTAGCGTTTCTTTGTTGTCTTAATTCAATTCCTTCCTTTAAATAAGAATTTGAATTAACGATTCTATCTGCCGATTTTAATGCTATAGAATCAATTTCTGTCGCAATAAAAGTCCAACCATATTCTTTTCTACCTATAATTGGATAAATAATATTTGCTCCAGTTCCAATGTCTAAACATTTAACTTTAGAATTCATTGGTACCTTATATCCATTCTTTTTCCCTAACAATTCAGCAATATGATGAATATAATCAGCACGACCTGGAATTGGGGGACATAAATAATTTTCTGGAATATCCCAATTTTCAACATCATAAAAATGTTTCAATAAAGCTGAATTTAATGATTTTACTGCTTCAGCATTAGAAAACTCAATTGATTCATCACCATATTTATTGGGCCTAACAAACTTTTTTAATTTTGGAAATGCCTTAACTAACACCTCAAAATCGTAACGTCCCTTATGTTTATTTTTAATATGTAACATTTGTTTTTTTACTTCTCGTTTTTTTGTATCGTTTTGTCTAATTCCCATAAGACAAAGGTAGTTGTTTTTTACTTTAAATAGTTCAAAGAAAAAATCTTTTCTATAACTTCAATAAAACTAGAAAACTTAATGATATATTCGAAAATCATTAAATTTTAAACAAGCCTAAATCGATTTAGATTTAAATATTTATATTGGTGAAAAATTATATAAAATGAAAAAATATTATTTATTTTCTTTGCTAAGCTTTTTAGTAATAAATTTGAGTTACGCTCAATGTGATACGACCTTAATTTCGCCAACAGGATTCACTCTAGTTTCAACAAGCAGTAACGCACCTGGAGCTGAAGGAACCAATACATTTGATGGAGATCAATCCACAATTTGGCACACAGAATGGGATGCTGACCAACCTCCATATCCTCATGAAATTATTATTAATTTAGGAACGTCATATCCTGTAAATGGTTTTGGATATATACCAAGAACCACAGGGAATTTAAATGGTAAAATTGCTGGATTTGAATTTTATTTAAGTACCGATAACACAACATGGGGAGATGCAGAAGTAACCTCAGAATTCTCCTATTTAACGAATCCTTTAAATGAACAATCTTTCAACTTTGGAGCAATAGATGCTCAATACATTAAATTTATAGCCACATCAAGTGCCGCTAATGATTTTTTTGCTGTGGTATCAGAGTTGAACATTTATCAAGATCTTGGATGTGGTGCAACCGGTCAAATAAATCAAGACATGACGTTTGATATTATTACTGAAAAATATACTACTGACCCCACAATTACATTGAACGCATCTGCAACATCTGGCTTAGCTATCACTTATGACATTATTTCTGGACCAGCTTCTATTATTGGAAATCAATTAACTTTGGATGGTAATGCTGGGGTTGTAGAAGTAAGAGCACTTCAAGCTGGAAACGCAACATATTATGCTAAAGAAATTACTCAAAGCTTTAATGTTATTGATCTATCAATTATTGCACCGGCGGTAACAACAAGACTATCTGAATCTTATGATATTCAAATGCCTAATTTAATGGCATATCCTATCTATTTAAATGCTACAATTGATTACGATAATCAACTAAGTCTTACTACTGCAGAAGTAATTATTGATGGAACAAGTTACACTTGTACTGAGGATAATGGTTTTTATTATTATTTATGGAAACCTACTACTTTTGGTGCACATTCTATTGATATTAAAGTAACTGCAGACAATGGAGCATTTACCACTATAACTAGAAATGTAAATGTAACTTCAACTATTTCAGATCAAACTGTAACTTCAATGGAGGATGTAGTAATTGAATTTGGAGGAACAAACAGCAGATGGTTTTATGGTAGTTATGAAATGCCTCAACACGTTAATAGTTATGATGAAATCATGGCAAATTTAATTATTGAATGTCCAAATGGAAATTGTGATGATTGGGATCGTTGGGCTCATATTGATGTAAAAGGTCCAGATGGTAATTGGATTCAAATTATTAGATATATGACACCATATAATGTTGGCTGTACTCATTTAATAGACTTAACCGATTATGAATCAATCCTACAAGGAGAACTTGAATTTAGAATGTTTATTGATACTTGGGGAACAGGTGGATGGCAAATTACACTTGATTTTGACCATCAAGAAGGAACACCTGAATATGCTTATACTGGTGTTGAAGAAATATGGGACAACATTTATGATTTAGGAAATCCAACAAACTTACAACCAGTGGATACTGTAAAATACACGTATAATACTGGAATTCAAAAATCAAAACTAGTGGTTTCAAATACTGGACATGGTTGGGGAAATAATAACTCTCAAAATGCAGCTGAATTCTATAATGCTACTAATTTTATCGATATTGATAATACACCAACATTCACGCAAAACTTGTGGAATGACTGTAACCCTAACCCTGACAATTGTACTAATCAACAAGGAACTTGGCAATATTCAAGAGCAGGTTGGTGTCCAGGTTCTATAGCACACCCAAACAAATGGGATATGACATCAAATATTTCTTCAGATGAATTACAACTGACCTACCGTTTTGACCCAACTTACACGGACTATTGTCACCCAAATAATCCAAATTGTAACTCTGGAACAACCTGCCCAGACTGTAATGATGGTTATAAAGCAATCTATATTGTAGACGGTCATTTAATCAATTATGCAAATCAACCTTTAGTTTATGGAGGTTTTTTGAACAATACTGAACATATTGATAACACTTTGAATTATGAAATGAATGTATTCCCTAATCCATCTAACGGATTTTTTACTATGAATGTAAAAGATTTAAAAGGAACTTCCAGAGTATTTATTCAGGACATATCTGGTCAAACTTTAAAAACGTACTATTTTACTCATCAAAACCAAGTAAATAATTCAACTTTTGACTTAACAAACCTGCCCTCTGGAGTTTACTTTATAAGTTTAGAATCAAGTATGGGAACTGGTGTACAAAAATTAATTATTGAATAACGTTTTTATAATCATTAAAAAATACCCAACCTATTAAATAGCTTGGGTATTTTTTTTTACTCTATTATTCATTATCCAAACGCATCCCTTAAAATCCCCTACTACCTTTCTTATACTTTGGTCTATACTCAATTGTACTTAATATCAATTGAATAACAATAATTTTAGTAACTTGCATTAAAATTAAATGCAATAAAAATGAAAAAAACGTTACTATTAGTATTAACACTCCTTACAGTTATTACTGCAAATTCACAAAGGCTTGATGACAAAAAAGTATCTTTTAAATCAGAAAGATTACCACTAAACCCAATAGCAAACTTAGATGGTTATATGTTTACAGTAGAAACACCATATCCTGCAAACAATAATGCTATAATAGATAGAGCTAAATTTAAATATGAAGAAGATTTAGCAAACTACCCAAACACGGTACTTGATGCTGAAGAAAAACATCAGGAAGCTTTAGCTCAATATGACAATGATGTTATTGTAGCTCAAGAAAACTTCAAATTAGAATCTGATGCATATGATAAAATGTCTGCTGTTGAAAAAATTGCACTTCAAGAAAAAAAGCCTGTCATTAAACTTCCAAGAAAACCAATTTATCGTAAACCCAGAGTACCTATGTATTCAGAACCTTCAACAACGGCAATAACATTTGACCCAAGTGTTTTAGCTGGTTCTTACTTAAAACTTGCTGGTTATAAAAAAGCTGACAATGGAAACATTTTAGTTGCACATGTTGTTTTAAATGATTTTGAATTCGAAGCGCCAGAAAGAAAATTCACTGAAAAAAACGTTTATAATAAGACCACAAAGAAAACTGTAAAACAAAAAGTATACTATTATACTACATCTTACAATAGACCTGTTTACATGAAAATACAACACGGTAATGAAGTTTTATTTGAAGGAACTTTAGAATCGTCAACTATTCCAAAAAGTTTAAAAACAGATAAAAGTCCAAACATGAAAACTTTAGAAAAGCGTTCAGTTAAAGAATCAATGACATTAGCTAATGAGTACATTAATTCAAACTACGGTTATTCTCAAATTTCAAGAGCGTTATCGGTAAGATGGATAAAAAATAAAAAAGGTGAATATGATGACTTAGAAACTGCTAAAGACAATGCACTAACTTCTTATGAAGACTTTAACAGTGGAAAAAATGCAACTGAATTAAAAGAGGCTATCATCACTTGGAAAGCTGCTTTAAAAGAGTCTAATGTAGAAGATAAAAAGTCAAGAGTTAATAAAAAAGTAACTACTATTTTACTTTTAAACATCATTGAAGCTTCATTAATTCTTCAAAACCCAACTGATGCAAAAGCACATATGAAAACTTTAAAAACGATTAAACTTTCATACTCTAATTCACTTTTAGCTAAAAAATTGGACATCCAAATTAAGAATGTAAAGAAAAGAGTAGACGCAAAATTATAAAGTACACTTTCAAATACCAAAAAGACCTAGAACTGAGGCTCTAGGTCTTTTTGGTTATTAACAATTTGATATTTTACACTAATTAATTTACTTCGCTATGATTACTCTAGAATTATATAATTCGTTATTTTCACTTGTCACTTGAACAATATAAATTCCATTTTCAATATTAGCGGAAGACAACTGTACTCTCTCCTGCAAAATATTATATTGATATAGACTAATTAATTCTCCACTCATAGCAAATATTTTAACCTCATCAAATAGTACTGTTTTTTTATTTTTCAGTAGAATAATCTCAAAATCACTAGATGTAGGATTCGGATAAATGAAAACATCATAATAAATTCCACTATCGTAAGGTTCAATTACTGTACTCGTTCTATTAGTATTAATAAATTCATTATAATCGAATTGAATTGAAGCTACATTGTTAACCTCTTGAAAAGGTGGACAATCAGCTAACGGCTGTATACTAAAACTCACATACCCTTCACTACCAATAATATCAGAACTTGAATCAGGTAATTCAATATCGTTATTAACCCAAGTTGCTTTGCCATCCACTAAAGACACTGAAAAAGGATGAGAAGAACTTAGAGGTGTAAATGTATTCCAATCTAAATACTCTGATAATTGATCTTCTATAAAAACTCTTCTTGCGGCATATGTTCCGACATTTTGGAATCTAATCTTGTAGATCAATGTATCTGTTCTTGTTGCACTATACCTTAACCCTTTTCCTTTAACAAATACTAATTTATCATTAGGATCAATTGAGCCAACAACAATGTCTGTCATACTAAAACTATTATTGGTAAGATCACATTCATCACTCGTATAAGAAATCTCAGCGGACACTGAAACAGTCTCCTCTAGTGATGCAGATAACATCACAGAATCTGTTAATTCAAAAACTGTATCACTTAAAGCACCTAAACCAGAGAAAGTAAAACTATAAGCGTTGTAACCTGTAGCTGCAGAAATACTCGTCCAATCATCATCAATAATAACCGTATTATCAGTTAAAGTTAACTCAATGGTTATATCATCTGTAGCTTCAAATGCTCCCCCATTTGAAACAACAACATTCAACATATTTGTCAATCCACGTCTGAAAGCAGTAGTACCTAAACTTAGCGATAAATCAGGGTATGTACAAGAAGATGTGTTTCCAAAATCATTGTTACAGTATTCTGTTGAAGACGCTGAGTTAACTATCACTGTATAATCACCATCCAATACAGGGTAGACTTGACCCCAATCACCGTCAAGTAATTGAGAGATAGTATAAGTTCCATCAGAAATATAAAACTGGTAATACCCATTATCGTCAGTGTATACAAAGTGTCCTCCAGGACTTATCTCTAATTTAGAATTAGGAATCCCCATTTCACCTGAATCCTGAACACCATCTGAATTAGTATCATAAAACACAGTCCCACAAACTTTTGAACCACAATCCTCACTAATTGTGTGAAGTTGATTAATTGTTGGAGACACCATATTGGTGACAACCCCTGATGGCCAGATCACTATTAAGCTATCTATAGAAGTAGCATCCCCCAAACCGAATAACAACTTTATTGAGTTTTGACCACCCATTGCTGATGTTTGCGTTGAAATATGTTTAGTTTGCCAAATAGAAGAACCGCCAATTGTTGCTTTTACTTTTACAATAGCACCAATACCTGCTTTATTTGAATTACACCCAATTAATTTCACTCTAATGTGATTTGTACAAGATCCCTTTTCATTGATAAAGAAGTCATTTGCTTCAGTATCAATATTAGCCACAAATAAATCATAATCACCGTCATTGTCAAAATCCGACCAGGCTGTACCGTACGAATTACTAGTTTCTTCAGTAATTGCATTTGTGACACTTGTAAAAGTTTTATTTCCATTATTAGAATATAAATAGTTATTATTATCCTGATTATTAGCCACAATAAGATCTAAGTCTCCATCATTATCATAATCTATCCAAGTTGCACCATGTGAATTAGAGAGGTCTGTAACAATTTCACCTGATGTAATTTTAGTAAAAGTACCATCCCCGTCATTTTCATAAAACATGTTTGCTTCTATATCACTTGAATTAGTTACAAATAAATCTAAATCTCCATCATTATCATAATCTCCCCATACACCTCCAACCGAACTACCGCCATCTGTAACCACGACACCTGTTGTTATCTCAACAAAAACACCTACATCATTTCTAAATAATTGATTATTTTCATTATTGGTATTAGCAATAAATAAATCTAAATCTCCATCATTATCATAATCAGCCCATGAAATCCCAACTGCTGAACTTGCTGATTGAGCAATAACGCTAGAATTATCTACAATAAAGCCACCTGTACCATCTCCTTTAAATAGAAAGTTAAAGTGTGTTGAATGAAAATCGGATACTACTAAATCCAAATGCCCATCTTTATTATAATCTCCCCAAGCTGCAGAATGTGAATAAAGACCTTGATCTACAATAGGAGAACCTGTTACAGATGTAAAAGTTCCATCCCCATTATTGTGGTAAAGTTTATTTTTTGAATCCGCATTATTGGCTACAAATAAATCTAAATACCCGTCATTATCATAATCTCCCCAAGCTCCAGAAATTGAAGAACCAAAATCAGTCACAATAGCCCCGGTTGTAATTTTTGTAAACGTTCCGTCCCCATTATTATGGTAAAGTAAGTTTCCGATTAAAATATCATTTGTAGGAACAAATAAATCATCATAGCCATCATTATCATAATCCCCCCAAGATCCACTCCAAGTTTCACTATTATCAAGATGTAAACCTGCTGTATTATCCTTTTCAAATTTTGAATTTGGGTCATAAGTTAAATTAATTGTTGCTAAATCAATATCACAAGCATTTTGTCCATCAATTTGAATCTGAAGAAAATCACCTATTTTAAATTGATCACCTAATTCTAATATCGTTTTAACCTTGTATCGGTTATTACTCAAATCTAAAACACCTGGAATACCATCAGTTGTAAAACTCGACTCATAACTGTTAATATCAAAAGTATATGTACTTGAATTATAAGAAGGGTTTGGAATACTCGCATAACTGCTTGATATATTATAGAGAAATTCACTTGTTCCAGTTACAACTTTTATACTGGACGTATCAGTTGTGATAAAATCTATGGTCATATCATACATATGCGCAATTTTCACACTGGTAATATCAACTGTAAGCTCAACCTGTGGACTACAAGGATCCTCCATTAACGCTGCTGAAATACGTGTTTGATAAGCGGAAGGTTTTGGTTCTACATATAAAGGCAAGAATTCGTAACTACATGAGAAACTTGCAAAATCATCCGGATAACCAGTACATTCATAACCTGCATAAGTTGAAATAAGAACAGTATCACAATTACTGAAAGTTCCATATATTGTAAAATCTCCAGTTGCACTGGCATTAATTGTTCCTACCAAATACAGATCACTTTGTTGTGTTAATTTGGTTGATGTATTGTCATTATAAATCGAATCTATACTAATATTAGATGGCGCTACAATATGAATCCATGTATTATCTGCACCAGAAGAAGAGGTATTCTTAATCTTATAATCCCAAGACACACTTCTAGTATTTGCATCCTGCCAAGGGTTCGTAGACGATAAATTGAAAGATGAACGCTTAAATCTAATTTTATCAGGAGAAGATGCACTTATATACCCTGATTCCTCTCCATCAATAGCCTCTGATTTTTGATAATTAAATGTCCAAACTACATTTTGGTATGTATTTTCAGGCACATCACAATTCGGCGCTATCTCCACTGATATCTTACCATAAAACCCATCATCTCCTTTGGTTGCTTGCCCAGAGGTAAAGAATTGTTCTAAATCATAATACAATGTGTCTCCACTAGTAATATCAGGTGAAATTGAAGATACTGTTTCAGCAATAGTTGAATTAGTTTTTCGAGTTCTATAAAATTTTATTGTTGTAGAAACATGCGAATAATTGGGTGGTATAATTACTTTCGCATCTTTTACATTACCCCACTGTCTAAACTCATAAGGAAATAAATTTCCACCAGCATAATTTGAAGATTCATCTCCAATTGACATTCCAAAATATTGATAAATTGTTTTTGTACAGGTTTTAACAGTCAAATTATTTGGAGAGTTATTTCTCCAAGAGTATCCTATTAGCGTAATTCTACCATTTTTAAAATTACAATTCTCTTTTTGAGAAGCTGAAGGGCTAGAGAAATCACTTAAATAAAACTCGTTTAAAAATGTTGTTTCCTGTATTAAGCCAACAACTGAATTGAAGACATAGTAATTAACATTTAAGCTTACTGAATCACCTTGAGCGTATTCATATCCAATTAGCGCACTATTTAATGTTGAAATATTTGAAACTGATAAATCAAATATAAAATCCTTTTCATACCCACTAGATGACGTTGTAGCAACAAGACCTGTTACAGTATGTGATGTAGCAGTACCTGCATCATAAATTGTTAAATCAGCATTAATAAATGACAATACACCTCCATAATCAACTGATGACGTAAATTTAGCATATTGCCAAGTATCTGTTGTTGTTTCAATCACACTTACCATAGAAGTTTGAATAGTATCTCCTGTCATTGCTCTATTGTCTTTTACTTCTGTCATATCCAATGAACCTGAACCATCTGCGGCGCCGTCTAAATTGTTATCTGGACTCCCAAAATTAGTTCGTTCTATATCAAAACTAAGTACATTTAAACCTTCACAACTTGGCATTGGACAATGTAAATATGTTGACACAATAACATTACAATCTAGCGGAATTTCACAGCCTGTTGTACAACTCGTATCTGGCACATAAGAAAAATCCAATTCTATATTCTTCCATCCTGGATCTCCACAAACTCCTTTTAAAGTTAAATCAATCACACTTTTTGCTATTGTAAAAGGTGCATCTTCAGGGTAAATTGCAGTTACGATATTTGATCCTGAGTCATAAGTAACAGATGTTGGTGTCCACTCAATACCATTTGAGTGAAATTTAATATCTTCATATAGTAAGTCGTCATCTAAAGTAAACCTTGCTACATAGCTAGCTCCATCTCCAACAGGTAGCGTATTTGTGAAACTAGACACTATAAATGTATAGTCTTGCGATTGGTCATTATTAATGTCCGTTGGGGTTTCGGTGAAAAATGTAATATCCTGAGCATTATCATCTTGACCTACCAGAGATTTACTATAATCTGTACTTCCACAGACATCTGTATAGTCCAATTCTGCTTTCCACCCCTTAACATCATCATTTTCACACGTTTGAATACAACATGAATACATATCCCAAACCACATAAATGGTATCAGATGGCGAGATTTCGTCAAGGGTAAATTCAACTTTACCAATTGGACTTCCACCTAAACACGTATAATCTCCTGAAGAAGTTGTTGATGTTGATGATAAGCCTGGTATTGAACTAAGTCCACCATTAATTCCTAGTTTATATTGAAATGAACTCTCGTCAAATCGTGAGAATATTGCTTGATTATAACTCCCTCCTGTAGATTTATAAATTTGAACATCTACAGTAGAAGCAATTCCATTTCCGGAATTAATAATCGCCAGTTCTTGGCCGGAAGCAATACCTGCACCAAAACATGCATCTAATGATTCACTTGCTGTCAATTTAATGTTTGGACTTTGAAAATCAATAGTCGCATTTGCATATGAAGTAGAAGTTGCAATAGATGAAGATTCACAATACCAATGTACATTGATAGATGAAGTTACAGTTATATCCGAACAACTTGTTCCTGATAAAGTTTCTGTCACCGTAATAGATTCAAACTCATCAAAATAATTATCCCCATTCCCTATTCCACTGAAATCAGAACCTGACAAGATGATTGTATCTCCACTAATTACCCCAATATCTACAGCATCTAAACTTAAAATAACTGAAGTAGGAACATCTGTAATATATAAAGTAGATGTTTTACCATTTCCTCCATTTATAATATTTATGGTTCTTGTTACGGAAGTACCGCTAATAAATGTTTGCGAACTTGGAGAAACACTAAGAATACTCATAACAGGGTAAAGTATATTATATCCATCACTCTCTTCATTTAAGTATTCTTCATCACTTATAAAAGTAATATCATTTCTAAATACGCCTCCACCATTTTGAAATGAAATTGCATCCATATTAGCACTATAGTAAATTGTAAACTTAATACTATCTCCATCAAGTAAATCGTTTGAAGTAAACAGTAATTCAGAATTGTCTGAAATATCTAACTCTGAAACGTTATAAGTTGTTGTTTCATCCAAACTACCAGCTTCATAAATAATACCAGATGGTAATTCTATGTTAAATATAATATTAGTGTAACTTAAACCTGAATTATTAATTAAAGTTAATGTACTTTGCTTTGTACCGCTACAAACCTCAATTTCAGCATCAACGGAAATAGTCAAATCTGATGTTCCAGCGAAAACATTTGTTGATGTAAAAAATACATAAACTAAAAATGTGTAAAATAATTTCATAATCATCTGTTTTTAATTAATAACGTTTCGGGTAATGTTTATCCTATAACGAAAACCAATCCAAAATCACAAACTCCACTTATATCTGAGGTTACCGGAAAAATAGATTTAAAAAAAATCCCATTTTGGGACGTAATGCTATATCTGACACAAATTCCAACTTGAAATTGAAAAAAAACAGACACTTAAAAAAAACCAAAATCACCTTCCATTTAATTTACTTTTTACCCACCAGGTCAATACTTAACCCAATTTATTTTGATAAATCGACCAATAGAGTAACCAAATAATATTATTTTATTTTCTTTAATAAAAAAATAAATGTATATTGTCATACTAACACAAATCCTTTGAACCAATTATGACGAACCAATTTAATATAATAATTGTAGAAGATGATAAATGGTATTCAGAAATATTAAAGTATCATTTAGAGCTTAATCCAGACTATTCAATTCTTTGTTTTGAAGATGGATTAACCTTTTTAAATAAAGTTAAGCAAGCTCCTGACTTAGTTTGCATTGATTACTCTATGCCTGGTTTGAATGGCGAAGAATTATTAAAACGTATAAAAGTTCAGTTTCCCTCTACTGAAATTATTGTAATATCTGGACAGGATGATGTAGCAACTGCTGTAAACTTAATTAATTTAGGCGCTTATGACTATTTGATTAAAGATGAAGAGACTAAAAATAAGCTTTGGAATACTATTTTACGTATTAGAGAAAATAAAGAGCTAAAAGAAGAAGTTCGCGAGTTAAAAAAAGAAGTTCTTACAAAGTATAATGGAAACAGCGCGTTTATTGGAGAAAGTCCACAAATGAAGCAAGTATTTAAATTAATAGACAAAGCTGGACAAGTAGATATTACAGTTTCTATAACTGGAGAAACAGGAACGGGGAAAGAAGTTGTAGCAAAATCTATTCATTATAATTCAACTAAAAAAGCAAAACCATTTGTAGCAGTAAACATTGCTGCAATTCCAAATGAATTAGCAGAAAGTGAACTTTTCGGACATGAGAAAGGTGCCTTCACAGGAGCAAATTCTAGGCGAATTGGTAAATTTGAAGAAGCACAAGGAGGAACTTTATTTCTTGATGAAATTGGTGAAATGGACATAAACATGCAAGCAAAATTATTACGTGCATTACAAGAAAAAGAAATAACAAGAGTTGGAGGCTCAAAAAAAGTAAAATTAGATATTAGAATTATTGTTGCTACCCACAGAAATTTACTTGAAGAAGTTCAAAAAGGTACATTTAGACAAGATTTATATTACCGTTTACTTGGTCTACCTATAGAACTTCCTCCCTTACGACAAAGAGGTTCAGATATTTTATTGTTATCCACTTATTTTTTAAATGAGTTTTGTTCTAGTAATAATAAACCAAAACAACTTTTAAGTAAAACAGCTCAGAATAAATTATTATCTTATCCTTTCCCTGGTAATGTAAGAGAACTTAAAGCATTGATTGAATTATCATCTGTTATGTCAGAAGGTAATACTATAGAAGAAGAAGATATTTCATATCGTGTGTCAGGTGGTTCGCTGTCAGATTTAATGCGAACGGAATTATCATTGAAAGAATATACATCAAAAATTGTTCAACATTACTTAGATAAATACGACAAAAATGTAATAAAAACAGCAAAAGCATTACAAGTTGGAAAGTCAACTATTTATAGAATGATTCAAGCAAATGAGGTGAAATTATAACAAATGAAAGGAATCGTATTTTTAGGATTTGTGGAAGAAAAATTAGAAATGAGCACTTTTGTGATTAGGTTAATTAATAACACAACTAACTATTATAAGCAAGACATACGTATATAAGTTATAAAGTTTGAAGTAGAAGGTAAAAAAGTGGTCTTAAAAATTACAAATATTGACGCCTGAAGAAGAGTTAACATATTATAAAAAAGAATATAAACGTGAAAAATTAGCACGTCAGGAGGCTGAACGGATTCTAGAATCTAAAACTGAAGAATTATATAATGCCAATAGTAAATTGCTTTCATTAAATCTAAAATTAGAAGATAATCTTTTACAACAGACAAAGCAACTTAAAAAAGTTGAAAAAGAGTTCAGTAACTTAGTTGAATCAGCCAATGTCATGATTTATAAAACTGATATCAATGGAAATTTAACCTTTATTAACCAAACTGGTGAAAAAATTTCAGGATATACTAGTAGTGAATTGATTGGTAAGAGATTTTCTGAAATAGTTAGAATAGATCAAAAAAATGAAATGACTTTATTCTATAAAAATCAGCTTCTAAACAATACTGAATCAACCTACTACGAATACCCAATAATAACAAAGAATGGAAAAAAGATTTGGATAGGTCAAAATGTCCAATTAATCATGAAAAATAATTCATCTATTGGTTTTTGGGCAGTTGCAAGGGATATCACTGAAAGGGTTAAAAGTGATAATGAATTAAAGAAAAGTAATGAAAAATACAAAAAATTATTTGAAGGCGCTTTTGATGGCGTAATTAGATTAGATGCTAAAAGATGCTTTGTTGAATGGAATTCGAAAATGGAAACTCTCTTAGGCTATTCAGCTAAAGAACTTAAAGGAATGCATATCACAGAAGTACTTCATAAAGAAGATATAAAACAGTCTAAAGCCTACTTAGAAAAACTTAAGACCAATGGGTTTTATAGTAATTATATAGGTAGGGTAAAAAGTAAATCGGGAAAACTTATTTACATAGAAGTTAATTCTACTGCTACGTATGAAGACGGCAAGATGACTGGCTCTATTGATAGTGTTCGAGACATAACAGAAAGAAAGTCATTAGAAAAAGCTATTATTAGGAGTGAAGAGAAGTACCGTGGAATAATTGAAAACTTAGAATTTGGATTACTTGAAGTTAACTTGAAAGGTAGAATTTTGAAGGCTTATCCTTCTTTTTGTAAATTAACGGGGTATTCTAAAGAAGAATTAATTGGTAGAGACCCTTATTATTTATTACATCCTGATTTTATACCCATATTAGAAGAAAAAACAAAAGACAGGGAAAAAGGGATTTCTAATGTATATGAAGTAAAAATAAAACAAAAAAATGGAGAATATAAATGGGTAATTATTAGCGGTGCGCCGTTTTATGATGAATTAGGTAAACATCAAGGTTCTATTGGAGTACATTTAGATATTTCACCACAGAAAAAAATGGAAAGTGATCTTATAAAGGCTAATAAGGAAGCTAAAGCATCCTCTAAAGCTAAAGAACTTTTTTTAGCAAATATGAGTCATGAAATAAGGACACCACTTAATGCAGTATATGGCCTTTCTAACCTTTTACGAAATACAGATTTAAATGACACCCAATTTGAATATGTCCAAAATATTAACAATTCAGCACAAAGTTTACTACTTTTGGTAAATGATATTTTAGACATTTCAAAAATAGATAGTGGTAAAATTGAAGTAAATAACACCAAGTTTAATTTACGAAAAACATTAAGTACAATACTATCTTCTACTAGTTATCTTGCCGACAAAAAACATTTAAAATTAAATTTTGAAATTGATACTAGCTTAGATGATACTTATCTTGGTGATGAATTAAAAATTTGTCAAGTTCTAATTAATTTAATAAACAACTCCATCAAATTCACAAGTAAAGGAGAGGTAACATTGAAACTTGATAAAATTAGTGATATAGGTAATACACATCATGTTAAATTTTCTGTTTTGGATACGGGTAAAGGGATAGCTAAAGAAGCTTTACAATCTATTTTTGAAGACTTTAACCAAGAAGACAACACAATATCTAAACGATATGGTGGTACTGGTCTTGGACTAAGTATTAGTAAAAAACTTGTCGCTATTTTAGGCGGTAAACTACAAGTTAATTCTAAAGTTAATAAGGGTACAAACTTCTATTTTGAAATACCACTTAAAAAGTTTAAGGACACATCTACAGTAAATAAATTACAACCTTCGTCACAATTAGATTGGAGAAAAGTAAAAATTTTAACTGTAGAAGACAATCCGGTAAATCAATTTGTAATTGAGTCTACAATAAAAACGTGGAATGCCTCTACAGACATTGCTTGCAATGGAGATGAGGCTTTAAAAATGCTTAGTAAAACAGATTATCATATTATTTTAATGGATATGCAGATGCCTGTTATGGACGGTTTAACCGCTACAAAAATTATCCGCCAAGAAATGAAATTAGACATACCAATTATTGCTTTCACAGCCAACGCTTTAAAAAAAGAGAAAGACCGTTGTTTAGCCATAGGTATGAATGATTATATCACAAAACCATTTAAGGAAGAAGAATTAAAACATAAAATTTTAATGTTACTTTCAACACATAATAAAAAAGAATCTATTTTATTTAAAGAAACAAAAGATCTAAAAGAAAAGCTAGACCCTATTTTTAGCACAACAAGACTTGATAGCCTCTCACGTGGTGATAGTTCATTCATAACACGAATGCTTTCTATCTTTTGTGATGATGGTAAAATTCAAATGAAACAAATGATTAACAGTGAAGATCCTGTTGAAATATCTCGATTAGCTCACAAAATTAAACCTTCCATTGATTACCTTTCTAATCAATTTATGAAAAACTTGGTCAGAAAAATTGAAAAAAAAGAGTTTATAAAAGATCCTGAATTACTTATCGAATTTATTTCTAAATTAAGCGAACTTATCAGCTTGGCTGAAAAACAATCGAAAGCCTATAATTAATCCCAATTATAGGACTTCAGTCCCAATATGGGATAAAAAACAGAGAACCAACCGAACAAAACCCCATATAATCAACACTTTAAGTTCTCGGCATAATATAAGTATACATTCACTCAAATACTTACATTATGAAAAATTTACACATATTAACAAACAACAATTTAGGGAGTTTCTTTTGGGAACAACGCATTGGTTTATTTAATTCAATTCAAATAAATCAATTGAACCTAGAATCTTTTAATCATCACTTAACAGAAAAATCAAATTTTATTCTTTTGGACTTTTATTTCAGTAAAATCTCAATGCAAAAAGAATTGCAAATGATTACAAAAATAAAAAATTTGGCTCATTCTTATCCAGGAAAATTAAAACTGTTTATACTGAGTCCTCTGTTTACTGATACAGAATTAGAATATTTAGAAATTGATAATAAAACGATTGTCTCTCATAATTTCACTACTTGTTTTCTGAAAACATTTTTAACTGTAATTAGTTCAAATAATCAAATAAAAGTCTCTTAGAGAGCACATAATATTATGACTAATAAAAAAATATTTATTGTAGATGACGATAAGTTCTACACCAACATTTTAGAAGCCAAGTTAAACTCTATAGGCGATTTTGAACTTGAAAAATTTCACACTGGGCAAGAATGTATTGACAACGGATACAAGCAACCAAACATAATTTTTCTAGATCATATTTTAGGTGACATTACAGGTTTTGAAGTTTTAAAAGAGATAAAGTCAACTTATCCAAACGTTCACATTGTAATGCTATCTGGTCAAAAAGAAATGAAAGTTGCCATTTCCTCTTTGAAATATGGTGCTACAGATTATTTACTCAAAGATATAGATGACAGTGAACGCAGATTAAGTGAAATAATATTTGATTGCGAGAAAATAACAAAGTCGCGAGAAAATAAGGTCGATAAAAATAAAACTAAATTTTTTAACTTTTTATTTTAAAAAAATTACTAACTTAAAACAACAATTTAATGTAACCTTATGAAATTCCTTATTTGTACTCTACTAATCGTCTTTCTATCTTCATGTAAGAATGCTAACTTATTCCAATCTAATGGAGATGCTGACAGTAATTTAGCAATTTTTGAGGCTTTAGGAAAGCATTATGAGCATATTTTAGTGCCCGATAACAAAATTTCATTAAGTATTTGGAACCATGATGACATAAGTATTGGTTCTGTTTATAGTATTTATAACACAAATGAATCTTTTGGAAAGTGGATTCTAATCAAGCATGACTCTACCGCGTCAATTCCTTTTATAGGAGTAATGAACTTAGTTGGTTTAACAGTAGCTCAAGCAGAATCAATTATCATTGATAGTCTTAAAACATATGTTAAAGATCCTATTATTGAAATTAAAGTTTTAAATAAAGAGGTAACCATATTAGGTGAGGTAAAATCACCTGGTAATTACCTACTCGAAAAAGAATCAAATACACTAATTGAATACTTAGGTAAAGCACAAGGCTTAAATTTTTATGCCGACACAAAACATATAAAAGTCATTAGAAACGACATTCCTTATTTAGTAGACCTGACTCAATTAGAGTCATTTAATCAAAAAAACATCTATCTTAAAGCAAATGATATCATTTACATCCCTTCTAAAAAAGGAAAAAAATTGGCACTGAAGTCACCAATTCTAATACCTTTTGCCTCTTTACTTACTTCTATAGGTATTTTAATTTCTGTAACAAAATAAAATTATTCTATGAAAGAAATCCAAAGTATAAAACGACTCATAATTCCGCTTTTAAAAGGATTACCAATTTTAATAATTACGTTATTGATCAGTCTTTTCATTGCTAAAAAGTCCATTCAGTACAGTAATCCAGAATATCAAAGTATGGCTAAAATCAAGTTAGATGATATAAAATATGGTATGTCTGGTAATAACCTATATGAGGATTTTGATGTGTTTTCTTCTGAAAATAAGATTGAAACTGAAGCTGAAGTTTTAAAATCTCCACTTTTAATTGGAAAAACAATTGATGAATTAAATTTAAACGTTTTGGTCAGTCGATTAGGAACTATAAAGGAAACTACACTTTTTCAAGACAATCCCCTTTTGTTTAAATATAATCAGTCATCAACTACTCTTTTTAATACAGTTTATTTACTAACTATAACAGCAGATAGTTTTAAGGTATATAATGAGAATCAAGAACAACTTGCCTACTCAACTTTTGGAACACCTTTTTTATTAAATGGTGATACGCTTGAAATAAATAAAAACAATGATTTATTGATTCATAAGAATATTAATACGGATGGAGACTACCAATTTGAGATTAAATCAAAAGACCAATGGATCTCATATTTAAATTTATTAGTTGATGTTAAAGCAATTGATAAAGAAATTCCTGTTTTAAGAATTGTGATTAAATCGGAAAATGCTATGTTTTCTTCTAATTTTGCTAACAAGTTATGTGAGGTTTATATTAAAGATTACATTGAAACTAAATCAATGGCCGCTTCAAAAACGTTATCATTCATTACAACCAGAATGGAAATTTTAAAATCTGATTTAGAAACTTCAGAAAATGAACTAGAAGTTTACAAAATGAATAATAATGTAATAAACACATTACAAGAAACCGAAACAGGATTAAGAAGCATGTCAAAGCTTCACCTACAACTAATTAACAATGAAATGGAAGAAAAGGCCATTACTAGTTTAGACAATTATATGGCTGAAGGAAGCTACTATGACCAAACGGCAATAAACTTTGGATTTGGCGATTTAGTATTAACAGAACTGGTCAAAAAATTAAAACTTTACTCAGACAAAAAAAAAGATTTATTAATTAAGTATACCCAATTTGATCAGCGTGTTATTAACGTTAATGAAAAAATTAAAGACATTCAAGATTACATAAAAAAAGCAATTAAACAAAACAGAAAAAATATAAAAATAAAACGTTCTGGAATTGAATTAAAACTACGTGAAATGGATACTCAATTCGAGGATATTCCGACCAGAGAAAAAGAAATGAGAATATTACAACGCGATTTTCAAATCAATGAATCCGTGTATACATTTTTAGCTCAAAAAAAATTGGAAGCTCAAATTGCAACTTCTGCATTAATCTCATTCCACAGAATCATACAACCTGCCACGGTTTCAAAAGAGCCTATTTCTCCCAATAAGGTACTTATTACATTTGTTTGCGGTTTTTTAGGGATTTTATTTGGCATAATTATCATTTTTGGTGGAAAAATGGTTCGTGGAAAAATACTAAACAAATCAGATGTTGAAAAGTTGACATCAACTCCAATTTTGGGAGTGTTGACAAATATAAAAAATAAAGATATAAAAAATAAAGAGTTTATTACTTTAGCAACCTCTTTAAACATTCAATTCAATCAACATCAAAAAACTATAGTTGTAACATCAGGAACTAAATCTGAGGGAAAATCGTACATATCTCAAAATTTAGCTGATACTTATCTAAAAATGGGATATTCAGTGGCATTAATTGACGTTAACGTTTTTAATCCTAGCTTTAACGCTGAATATGATTATAATTTGGAAGACTTAGTGACAAAATCTGACGTAGATAATATAAATACTAAAGACAAAATTGTAAAAATAGGTTTATCAAACTTAAATGAACTGGGATCATTGACATTGTCACATAAAAATATGAGGCTTACTATGAACTCAATTAAATCTAGATTCGACATTGTCATTATAGACACCCCCGGTTCTGTAATTTCCATTGACGCTTTATGTATGCTTAAATATGCAACTTTGTGCCTTTATGCTATACGTGTAAACGCTACTAAAGCTCAATATATTGAAAATGTAGACATTATTAAAAATAATTTTGAACTTGATAAAATGGCCATCATCTTAAATGGCGTACACAAATCAATAAACTATTCTGGTAACTTTAATGGGTCTCAATTACACTATACTAAAGTTCCAAAAGGTTTAATCAAAAAAACGTTGTATTATTTATCAATATACGGAAAATGAAACTAAACTTAAAAAATCAAAGTCATAAGGTATTAGCTTTATCCGATCAAGTTCTTGTTAGTGGTACAAATTTCATTATTGGTATTCTAATTACTAGACTCATTGGAATTGAAGACTATGGTCTATTTACACTATACTGGATGATATTTTTGTTCTTACATGGGTTATGTAACTCATTTATAGGTCTTCCTGCTCAAATCATTTCAAATCAAATGCCTGACAAATCAGTTTATCTTGAAGACAACAATCGACTTGGTATACTCTTGTTAATTGTATTCTTCACATTATTATATCCTGCTTTTTTTATATATGATTACACAACAAGTGCTTCTTTTGGATATGGTTACTGGCTATTTCCCTTTGTAATACTTGTATACTTGAAACAAGAAATGAATAGAAAATACTTTTACGCTAAATTAAACTTGAAAAAAGTTATTATTATTGATGCATGCTCCTATTTGTTACAAATACCATCATTGCTTATTCTGTCGATTTATTTTGAAATGAGTCTTAACTTAGTTTTACTTAACCTATCACTATTCGGTATATTGGGTCAGCTTATATTCTTCATAATTAAAGATAAAGCTGAAGTACCTTTTGAATTTAAAAATTTACCCATTTTAGTTAATTGGAATTACAGTAAACACTTAATTATAACCACAATACTTCAATGGTTTTCTGGAAATATATTAATTATATCAGCAGGAAGTATATTAGGTATTGCTTCAGTGGGAATCATAAGAGTTTTACAGAACATTATGGGCGTATTACATGTATTATTTTTAACTCTAGAAAATGTGATTCCAGTAAAAGCCTCAATACTCTTAAATAATCACGGAAAGAAACAAATGTTTACCTATTTCAAAAAAGTTCTTATCGTAACAGGGGCGCTATATGGTTTAATTTTAATAGTTTTAAAATTTTCAGGACGTCTAATTTTGACATTTTTATATGGTATAGAATATGCTAAGTATACTCACCTATTAGACCTTTTTATTGTACTCTATATTTTTGTATTTATAGGTACAATTGCTCAACTAATTATTAAAACACTTAAATTAAACATTGGTATTTCTATTGCTTATGGATTAACAGCCATAGCTGCATTTACCCTTTCAGTTCCATTATTAGAAACATTTGATATTAAAGGCGTTATCGTAGGACTAGGACTTTTTCAAATTATAACCATTTCAACATATTACATCACCATAAAACGTAGCCTAAGATGAATAAAAAAATAATCCATATCACATTAGGCAAAGCTAATCCAGCACGATCTAATGGTGTAAATAAAGTTGTAAATAGCCTCATTTCATGTCAAGTTAATAGTGGAGTTAATGCAGAATTTTGGGGAATATCATTCAGTAATGAACACAATTATCCAAAGCGTAATTACGCCACTCGATTATTCATGGACAGTAAAAATAAGTTCTCACTTGATTCCAATTTGAAACTTGCAATTTCTGAATTGAATAATAAAGTAACTGTTTGTCATATACATGGCTCATTTTCACCACAACTTTACTCAGTAGTTAAGTTATTAATAAAATATAACATCCCATACATTTTTACACCACATGGTGGTTATAATATTGAAGCACTTAAAAGATCGAAATTAATTAAAAGACTATACATCAAACTATTTGAAAAATATATAGTGAATAATTCAAAACATGTTCAGCTACTTGGTGATTCAGAAATAATTGGAACAGAAAAATATTTTAATAGCAAAAATACAATTATACCAAATGGACAAAATTTAAATAAAAAATCAAATATCGAAAAAAGTAAATCTCTAATTTGTATTGGTTTTATTGGTCGGATTGATATTAAAACAAAAGGTTTAGATATTTTATTAAAAGGAATGAAGGCTGCTATTTCAAATATGAATATCCGATTAGAAATAATTGGCTCAGGTGGTGAGATTGAAACATTAAAACAAATGGTGACAAAATTGGAAATTCAAGACCATGTTGAATTCAAAGGCGCCCATTTTGGTGATGATAAATTGGCATTAATCTCTAAGTGGGATGCACTCTGTCTCACCTCTCGTTATGAAGGACTACCAGGTGTTGTATTAGAAGCAGGAAGTGTTGGCGTACCTTCAATTGTTAGCAAAGAAACAAATATGTCAAATTATATTGAAAATTACAAATCAGGATGGGTACTTCATAAAAACACACCTGATGACATTTTTAAAGCCCTTATTAAGCTAAAAAACACCAAAAAAGACAATACATATGCTATTTATTCAGAATCTGCTTATACTATGATTAGAGAAGAATTTGATTGGAATTACATAACTAAACAACTATCTATACTCTATGGTGAAACATAACGAACCATATCTAATTAGGAGAATCTCAACTATATTAAGCATCATTCTTTTTATAAAAATAGGCGGTTATTTTACAATTACTGATGTTAAAATAATTACACAAATATTTAAAGTAATTTCAAGAGTTGGAATGACAATTTCTGTTTTTTTAATATTACGTCAATTAAAATCTTATGGTTGCGTCAATATTTTACAGCTCAAAAATACCATGAATCTCATTCTTTACATTCTATATCTTGGTTTAGGTTTTGCTTCATTCACTTGGTCAACAGACCCAATGTATTCCGCCTTGCAATGGTTTATGACATTTGAAAGTTTTGTTTTTGTTTATCTGTTTTTTCAAGTTGTTTATAACGTAAACAATTATTTTCCTCATAAAAAAATAAATTTGGTGAACATATTTGTGAAGTCAATTTTTCCAATTATTATCATATTTGTTATAGGTTCTTTTGTTTTACCCGATTTTTTCTATAGAGAAATGAGAGGTGGAGAAGAGATAAGACTTGGTGGTTGGATTATGAATCCAAATGAATTAGGAATGCTTGCTAGTATTTTAGGTGCGCTTAGTTATTTATATTTGATCAAAGAAAAAGGTTGGGGTAAAGTATATTCCACTATATCAATATTTGCTTCTCTCCTTATTTTAGCTCTTACTTCAAGTCGGTCTTCCTTAATTGGATTTATATTAATTTTAGGTATACTCGTTTTAAAATCTGGCAATAAAAAAATGAAAATTGCTATGTTTACTCTCACTGGTCTTGTCGCTCCATTTGCAATTAATGCTATTATATTTAAAGATGGTGGCGGTGTTGAGGAAGTTATGAGTATGACTGGTCGTTTACCATTTTGGACGGCTTTGCTAAATGAAGGTATTGTTAAAGAACCTTTTTTTGGTTATGGCTTCATGCGTATAAACTATACAGACTACTTTCAAGGCCTTAACACCTACCCTGGAAAAATGACCCATAATACATTCATGCAGGTCCTTATGAATTTAGGGTTCATTGGGTTATTTATTGCTTTATTTCAAGTGTTTTTCACTGTGAAAAATTATTTTAAATCTAAACTAGATGATTATGCCAATTATTTTGTTGCCATATTCATACCAATAATGATTAATTCATTTACAGAGTTTGGAATTTTTGGTGATGCAAATTATGGTATTCTATTTTGGCAATTCTTAATCTTTTTATTTCTTTTTGAAGAAAGAATCAATCTCACAACTAGTGAGAAAAATGCCATCATTAAATTTAATAGATCAGAAAAAACTAGTTAAAATCACAGTAATACCTTTTCCCATATTAGGACAACCATCCCTAACTTGGAAATATCAAAGCTTAAAACCACCTGTAACCTCAGTAAAAACGTTATTTATTGAGGTTGGCATTTTTTTTTCATTGCTTTTATCACACTAAAAAAAGTAATTATGAAATTTCTTCAAGCCAAAAAAGTAAAATATACTGACCTCAGAATAATTTCAGATTTGTTTTTATCTGACTCAGACCTATTTATTTGCGATCCTAAAGGAAAAGTTATATACGATCAAGAACCAAATCAGGCTTCCCCTGAGTCAAAACAAAAAATACTATTCAATTTTGGTGGTGAATTAATTCAATATAAACAATTTCAACTTGACGAATTTGATTGTATTATTGACTTTAGTAAAACTATTGAGAAAAACAATTTCAATAGGACTGAATTAGAATTAATTCAATCTAGAACTGGAACAATTAAATATTTATTTAAAAAAAATACTTCTAAATTTCAATTTTTAGATTTTTTTCAAAGTACGACTATCAAATCTAAGCTTATAAAATTTGCAATAAAGAATATTATTCGTTTTAACCAAATCCATTTAATAGGTAAACAATTTAATGTTTTATGTAAAAACACTCCCCATTTCAAACAAATCATTAATGAAAATTTTCAAGATTATTCAATATTTCTTGGTACACCAGGCTATTGGAGAAAGCCAGTCATACAACTTATAAAACATAATTTGGTCACTCATTATGTTAAATTTTCAACCACACATCAAACCAATTATTTAATAAAAAAAGAAAAAGAAAATCTTAGAATTATAAAAACATTTAACCTCCAAAAGATGATTACTCCTAATTCAAATAACAGTCAAAAATCAAATTTATTGATTCAAAAAGCATTTAAAGTAAATAAAATGAAAAGAATAACACATATCAATGAAATAATATTTGGTTCTATAGAAGAATTATCTCTTAAAACTATGACTCATAAAAAACTAGAATATACTTCTTTTTTTACTGAAATAATTAATCAAATGTCATTTTTAAAAGACACCTCAAACCAAGTAGATGAAAAAATATATTTTCATTTGAAAAATCTTCAAAAAACGATTAAAACTACTCAATACATGTTTACAAGTACTGCACACGGTGACTTTGCACCATGGAATTTATTCAGAAACAAATCAGACCTATATGTTTATGATTGGGAAATGATGATATCTGAAGCCCCATTATTATATGATGCTTATCATTTTATTTATCAATCTGAAATTTTAGTGAATAGAAAAGGGATTATTGAAATTGAAAATGAAATCAATAATTTTTATAAACAACCAGATGTAGCAACTTATATTGAACGTTACAAAATTGATGTAAACTTTCATCACAATTTATATTTGTTACATGTTATCAGTAAAAACATTATGTTAATGAGTCAACAAGCTAATATATCTGATGATCAATACCTTTTATTGAAAACCTGGAAATGTGCTTTATTAAACAAACAAGTACCTACTATACAGACGGACATACGACAAACTTTCCTGCAAGAATTTGAAACATTTTTGCTAACAAAAAATTATGCCGCATTAAAGTTTTTCCTACCAAATTTTTCTAGTTTACCAATTCAATCTGATTTAGATTTAGCTATACATAAAAGTGAATTGATTAAAGTTGAGCATTATATTTCAAGTCATCTAAATGTTAACCATTGTATAAAAGTAACTAAATCTTTTATGACTACTCTAATGATTCACTTTAACGATAGCTCATTCCTGAGTATTGATTTAATTCATGATTTTATAAGGAAAGGACATAGATATCTTGACGTAAATACAGTTTTAACAAACGCCATAATTAAAAATAACATAAAACAGCCTAGCATTTTAGATAACATAAAATATGCACAACATTTTTATACTTTGAATAATAGTTCTATTCCAAAAAAGTATCAAGACATATTTTATAAAGCGCTTTTATACGAGAACAAAAAAAATATTTACTTGAATAATTTTAATCACAATTATAATGCCGATAGTACGAATATTAAACAAACTTTTGATTTTTCAAACCCCAAAAAGAAAATGATAATCCGATATATAAAACAGAAATATTCACTTCCAATTATGTCTTTCATACATCAACAAATAAATTACCTAAAAGATATTATTGTAGATCTAAAACAAAACAAAGGTTTTATTGTTACATTTTCGGGAGTTGATGGTGCTGGAAAAACAACTATAATAGATATTGTAAAAGCGCAATTTGAGCAAAAATACAGAAAAGATGTTGTTCTGTTACGACACCGCCCTGGTATATTTCCTATTCTAAGTTCAATCAAGTATGGTGGTTCAAAAAATGCGGAATTAGAAGCTACAAATAGATTACCTAGACAGGGTAAGAATAAAAATAAATTCTCATCACTACTACGATTTAGTTACTATTTTTTAGATTATGTAATCGGTCAAATCTACATTTACTTTAGATATATTTTAAGAGGAAAAGTTGTAATCTATGATAGATATTATTATGATTTTATTAATGATTCAAGACGATCAAATATTCGATTGAAACGAGAATTTATAAAATCATTATTCAAATTCATTTATAAACCAAGTTTTAACTTTTATCTATATAACGACCCTGAAGTGATTTTAAAACGAAAAAAAGAACTCAGTGCAAAAGACATCATTGATTTAAATAAAAAATATAATTCATTATTTACGGAATTTGATTCCAATCAAAAAGGTGCTTATGTTCAAATTAAAAATGATACAAAATCAACTACTATTACCGAAATTTTTCACACCATAAATAATGTCGCCTAATTATGAAAAATATTAAACAAATACTATTAACAGCTTACGCTGTTAACCCTTACAAAGGATCTGAAGATGGAACGGGATGGAACATTTCTCGTGAATTAGCTAAAAATAATAATGTACATATTATAACACGAAAAAATAATCAGCAAGCTATTGACCGTTATCTCAAGGAGAACAATGACCCAATTCATAACAATATGAATTTTTACTATTACGATTTGCCATGGCTATTTATGTTCTGGAAAAAAAAGTTAGGAGAAAGAGGCTATGTACTTTACTTCTATTTATGGCAACTATGTCTACCCATTTTTGTAAAAATAAAAGGCCTAAAATTTGACATAGCACATGCAGTAAACTTTCATAGCGATAGTCATCCTCAATTTTTATGGACTTTAGGAAAGCCTGTTTTTTGGGGACCTATTGGACATCACCCTTTAGTACCAAAGAATTATTTGATTTCCATATATGGTAAAAAAAGCTATATCAAAGATAGACTTTACAATTTTGTGAAATTTATGATGAGAAATTTTGACCCTTTCTATTATATTTCTAAATGGACTGCAAAAAGAATTTTTGTAATAAATTCAGGAGTAAATCAGGCTGTAAAAGCAAAAAAAAGTAAAATTATTATTCTACCAGCAGTAGCTAACCGAGTTATAAAAAAAACAGAAGTTAAACAAGAGCAAAAACTCTTTACAGTACTAGCTGTTGGACGATTTGTATATATGAAAGGCTTTGACGTTACCATTCGCGCCTTTAGTAAATTCTATCACAATTTAACACCTAAAAACAGAGTTAATGTAAGACTTAAATTAGTAGGTAAAGGTGAAGAGTTAGAAAGAATGGAAAACATCATACGCCAAGAAAAAATAGAAAAAATTGTAGAAATTATTCCATGGGTAGAAAAAGAAAAAATGGAACAGATATACTTAACATCCACTGTATTTTGTTTTGGTTCGCACGAAGGCGCAGGAATGGTAATACCAGAAGCACTAAGTTATGGACTACCCGTTGTTTGTTTCAAGAACTTTGGCCCTGGCGAATTATGTGACTCAACCTGTTCCATAAAAATTCAGTACGGAGAATATAATCATTCCGTAAATCAATTTGCACGAGCCTTAGGAAAATTATTCTTTAATAAGTCGGAAAGAATAGCCTATTCTAAAGCCGCTATTAATTATTCACAAACACACTTCCACTGGGAATCAAAAGCAGATATCATTAACACCGCTTATTCACTTGTAAGTTAAAAAAAACACTATGAAAAAAATAGCAATATTCCACCCTAGTAACGAATTATATGGTGCAGATAGAATTATGGTTTTAGCTGTAAAAGCGTTAACAGAATATAAGCCTACTATTTATTTATTAAGCCATGGCCCTTTAACTGATTTAATAAAGTTAGAATTACCAAATGCAGAAATCAAAATTTTTTCTGACATGCCAATAATTAGTCGCGCAATATTTAACCCAAAAGGTATAGTAAATACCATTAGAAAATACGTAAAATTTAAACGATTCATTAAGAAAGAACATCAACTCAATACATTCGATAAGTTTTATGTTAATACATTGTCTTGTTCAATGCTATTACCAGCATTAAGAGCAATAGACTCCACAATTATAACACATGTACATGAGATTTTAGAAAACCCCAAAATAATAGCAAAACTAACAGCAATGATAGCTTTTAAATATAGTCATACCGTTGTTAGTGTATCTTTGGCTGTACAACAGAACCTACACCGTTTATGTACAAAGAGAAAAGCCAAAAGTATTGTTGTTCACAATGGTATTCCTTCAATTAAAACAAGCACACAAATAAGAGATAATAACTTAACCTTTTATCTTTTTGGAAGAATAAAACCTGAAAAAGGTCAATGGTACTTAATTGAAGCATTGAAACTTATTCCAAAAAAAGAACTCAAGAAAACCAAATTCTACCTGGTAGGTGGAACCTTAGAAGGTAAAGAACATTTAAAGTTAGATTTAGAACATCAGATTAGAGTTAACGGTCTAGAACGATTTGTAACACTAAAAGAATTTACAAATGATATAAGTATAGATATGTCCTTTGCTGATGTCTGTTTAGTTCCATCATTAATGAAAGATCCATTTCCAACAACTGTATTAGAAGCTATGTCAGCAGGAAAAACTGTTATTTCTACAGATACAGGAGGCGCTAAAGAAGCAATTAAACACAATGAAACTGGCATTATTATACCTGCTGACAAACCTAAAGTATTTGCTACTGAAATTAGAAAATTAATTAATGACCGATTTTTAATTTGTAAAATGGGCACTAATGCTAAGCAGACATTCAATAATCACTTTACAATTAATCACTTTAACAGAAGATGGAAGTCAGCGATTTAATTTGTCCCAAAAAAGGAATACCCTCCCAAAACAATACATTTCAAACACCCACATTTCAATCAAACCTAAGCTATCACTGAATAAAATATTATGGATTGATCTATGAATACTAAAAGATATGAATGATAAAAAGAAAATAGCGATTGTAGGAACGGCAGGAGTACCAGCCCGATATGGAGGATTTGAAACTCTAGCCCATAATTTAGTTCTTAACTTAAATGGTACTTATGACATGCATGTATATGCTAGCACAAAGATGTATAAAAAATCAGAACGAATTAAAGAATGGGAGAAGGCTAAAATTCACTATATTCCGTTAGGAGCAAATGGTATATCAAGTATCTTTTATGATTTATTATCAATGATACACTCCTTATTCTATGCTGATTACATTATAGTACTTGGTGTATCTGCCGGGATTTTCATACCTTTAATTAGACTTTTTACTAAAGCTAAAATAATAGTTAATATTGATGGCCTAGAATGGAGAAGAAATAAATGGAGTAAGAATACACAACGTTTTTTAAAATTCTCTGAAAAGCTTGCTGTAAGATTCTCACATGCAGACATCACAGACAATGAAGCGATAAAAAGATATACTGCTATCCATTATCATACAGCAAGTTATTTCATAGCCTATGGTGCTGATCATGTTTCACCACAAAGACTAACAAAAGAAGATTACAGAAAACATCCATTTTTAAAAAGATCATATGCATTTAAGGTTGCAAGGATAGAACCTGAAAATAACATAGAATTGATTCTTAAAGCATTTTCAAAAACTTCAAATAGAAAATTAGTCGTTATTGGAAATTGGGCTAATAGCGATTATGGAGTTCAACTCAAAGAAAAGTATACAAAATTTGAAAATATTTATTTATTAGACCCTATATATGATCAAGTAGAACTTGACAAAATAAGATCAAATTGCTACTTATATTTACATGGTCATAGTGCAGGAGGAACTAATCCTTCATTAGTGGAAGCTATGTATTTAGGCTTACCCGTTATGGCATTTGATGTATCATATAACCGTGCAACCACCTCTGACAAAGCAATATATTTTAAGTCCGAAGATGAATTAATAAAATTAATAAATTACACCTCTTATAAAGATTTGAAATATGTTGCTAATGAGTTACAAGAATTGGCTAAAGTGAAATATACATGGCTGGCTATAAGTAAAAGATACAGTGCTTTAATTGAGGCATTCGATTATGATTATCAAAAGCCAAAATTAGCGGTTAAAATTAATAAAATGACTTACCCAAGTCTTTTAAAATCTGGTCATGCACATTTAAACCATTCTAAATTATTTTTTGAAACCATACCTAAACTATAAAATTATGTCTTCTTTAATTCTACTATTTGTAACATTTTTTCTACTTTCTTTGAGTATCTCACTATTTTTTTTGAAACATTTCATTAATTTTTCTAAGAAAAATAATATCCTAGATCATCCTGATGATAGAAAAACACATATCACTCCAACCCCATCATCTGGGGGCTTAGCATTTGGCATTATAATTATTCTCCTCTTACCAATAATAATTGGATACAAAGAATACCAAATCGCCATTTATTGTTCTGTTCTATTATTGGTGTTAGGGTATTTAGATGACAGGTATGACTTGTCTGCTAAACTAAAATTTAGTATCCAAATCATTGTCACCATTATAACTATTTCCTCTATTGGTCCTATTATATTAATAGACAGTAATCCTTTATATTTTAATCATATATTCACCTTCTTTTTTATTCTTGGATTTACAAATTCATATAATTTAATAGATGGTGTTGATGGCCTAGCAGGTTTATATGGCGTTTTTATTTTAGCTTTATTATCATTCATATTTATAATAGATGCCAATTACATAGTTGCTATAATTACAGTTTCATTAATGGCTAGCTTGGTTGCATTTTTAAAATTTAACTTAAAATCAGCTCAAGTTTTTATGGGAGATACTGGCACACTATTGTTGGGATTTTTAATTAGTGTATTTGCTGTAATCGCGATTAATGAACATCCAGTATCATCATTATATTTCGAAAGTCAATATAGTCTTCATATAATACTATTAGGAGCACTTATTCTTCCAATGGTTGATACAGTACGTGTGATGACCAATAGAATTTTAAAAGGCATTGCCCCCTTTAAAGCAGATAGGTCACACCTTCATCATCTCCTTGGAAAAATAGGTCTAACTCATATCCATATTTCATTATGTTTCCTATCAATTACCGTGTTCTTAACCTTAACAACGGCCATATTAGTACTTTTAAATTTAAACTTCATCTTTATCATTATATCAATTATTACAATTATTACAATTTTATTCAATGTTATTTTATATATTACATTGTTACAACATAAGAAACGTATAAAAGAGTATCAAAATTCAATAGAATTTATTATTAAAAATAATTATTTAATCAAGGGAAATAGTTTGCGTACTGACACAAAACAATCAATATGAAAAAAATATACATATTAGATGATAGTAAAATAGTTACTGAATTATTGAAATTTGATTTAATTCGTGAATTTAACTGTGAGGTACTAACATTTGATAATGGCAATGATTTAATAGACAGTTTACCCTTAAAACCAGATGTAATTATCTTAGATCATTACATAGATAATAAACTTAAAGAGAATGGGTTAACCATATTAAATAAAATAAGAGTGATTAACAAATTTGTACCTGTAATTATATTTACAGGTCAACATGACCTAAAAATAGCAATAGACTTTATACACGCAGGAGCAATAGACTATATAGATAAGAATGAAGACACATTTTTATTAGATTTGAATAATGCAATTAGAAATATATTTGAATATACGGATACTGTCTCTAAATTAAGTAAAATAAAAAAAAAAATCATTACCGCCAAGAAGCAAATATTTGGCTTAGGTATTTTCTGCAGTTTTTTACTTTTAATATTATATATTTTACAAAAACTAAATATTCATTTTTTATTCTAAGTGGGTTACTTTTAATTAAAAATTCTAATACATAAAGTGACACTACTTAAAGCCCAGCCACTCTAAAAATATTTTCTAATTCTAAAATTTGAATTTTAGATTCTTTTTTAACTGAATTAATCATTGCTTTCCCCACAACTATATCTCTAATGGGTCTGAACTTTTTAATACCTGGAACCCATGAAAATGCATACATAATTGGTGTCAATATTTTTTCTGCTAATCTAAACTCTTTTCTATCTCCTACCAACATAGATGGACGAATGATAGTTATGGACTCAAAGTTTAATTTTTGAACCGCTTTATCTAATTCACCTTTTATCTTTGAATAAAACATTTTAGAGGAAGCATTAGCTCCATAAGATGATAATAAAACTAATTTTTTAACGCCATTGTTAGCTGCTAGTTTAGCCGTATTGTATTGATACGTATAGTCGATTTTATATTGCGCGTCTTGGCTACCGGCCTTTTTCAGTGTAGTTCCCATTGTCGAAAATAAAACATCCCCTACTAGTTCAGATTTGTAATGCTCTAAATCATCAAAGTTAAGTAATACTTCTTTTAATTTAGGATGCTCTAAATTAGTAGAACGTCTTGCTAAAACTTTAACTTCAGAGTAATTTGAATCTGCTAACAATTGCTTTAACAATTCAGAACCAATTAAACCTGTTGCTCCTATTAGGATTGCTTTTTTCATACTATAAAGATACAAAAAACCACATAAGTCGGATTGATTCATGTGGTATTAATATATAGAGAACTATTTTAAATAAGTTTATATCAAATTATGTTTACAGGCATTAATCATGTTAGCTTGATGAATTTGTACTTTTTTATTAATTTCAGAAGTTAGATTCAAATATTTTAATGAATTTTAAAAATCACCTAAATAAAAGTAACATAGTGAAATATTATATAATAGTCCAGATTTCAATTTCGAGTTAATTCTAGATTTATGATTTTCTGATTTATCAAATTCTTCAAGTTCACTTTGAAAAATTCGAATATATTGATTTATAATCTTGAGTATATCATTATCAATTTTACTAGTAATTAAACCATTTCCTTCGCTAGCTATTCTATTTAATTCAGTATAATCAAAATCTTTATATTTGAATGAAACAAATGAAGATAATACTTCCTTATCAACAAAACAATATGACTCCTTTAGTTTTGCAAATGCCGTATTAAATGCATCAACTGTAATATTATCTTTCTCTCTTTCTAAGTTCTTATAAAAGACCATTCTAGTTCTTGTTGGTGAATCTTCTGAAACACTAACTTTCTTGGTCTCTGAACTTTCAAAATTTGACGTTAAAACGGTACCATCTTTCAATTTAATATTTACATTATATGTAACTGAAACAATAGAGTTATAAGTATAAGTTAATCGTCTTGCATGAGCTCCTTCTGTATTCTTTATTTTTGTTTCTCTTTTTGAGATTACTGGCTTTGTACTATTAAAATTTGACTCCCTTATAATAATAGTGAATTCCGAATTTTCTTTAGTATCTGTAGGTATAAAACCCGGCATTACAATTTTTTTCTTTATTTCAGTTTTATTATGGATTTCTCCATCAAACTCAATAAAATAAGAATTTAACTTTTGAATTGAATAATCAATTGGATTCTTAGGTATAATGGACTATTTTCATTTCGCAATCATCAAATTTCTGTGCTGAAACTTTTATTCCTAAAATAAGAATAAAAGAAAATAGTAGTCCTTTTTTCATAGGTTATATTATTTATAAGAGTTAACATGCAAAAAATGAGCCAAATTTGAGAAGAAAATCGATTAAACAAAAAAGCTCCACAATCATAATGATTGTGGAGCTTGAATTTCGTATAATTAAAATCAATTAAGCCTTCACTAGCTCAATTAACGTATCACCTTCTTCTAAGTCAGCCACTAAGTTATTTTCTTTAGCTACAGTTCCAAAACTCAAACCTGTTGCTAAAACTTCATTACAAATATAAGTTTGATTAGATTCAATAGCTGCCTTAATTTCATCATTAGCCTCAACTGTCAATTGAACTTTATCCATAATCTCTAAACCGCTTTCTTTACGGTAATTTTGAATACGGTTTACTAATTCTCTTGCAATTCCTTCTGACTTTAACTCAGCAGATAATGTAATGTCTAGCGCCACTGTTAAACCACCTTCAGAAGATACTAACCAACCTGGGATATCATCCGTAGAGATGTCAAAATCACCTAAATCTAAAGTAATTGCTTCTCCATTAATTTCTCCAGCCCAACCGTTATTTTGCTCTACGCTTGAAATATCAGTAGCAGTCCATTTACCAACTAATCCTGCAATGGCCTTCATATGTTTACCATATTTAGGACCAATCGTTTTGAAGTTTGGTTTAATTTTCTTCACTAATACACCTTCTGTATCTTCTAGTAACTCAATTTGCTTAATGTTTACCTCTGATAAAATAATATCTTGAACGTCTTTTAATCTACGTGCAAAATCTTTATTTAATACAGGCACCATAATTTTTTGTAATGGTTGACGTACTTTAATTTGTTCTTTTTTTCGTAAACCTAAAACCATAGAAGATACCTTTTGAGCGATATCCATTTTTTCTTCTAAATCAATATCAATTAAAGATTCATTTATTGCTGGATAATCAGCAATATGAACTGATTCAGCTTTATTTTTTCCAGTAGTACTATTTAAATCTAAAAACAATTGATCAGCAAAGAACGGTGCTATTGGTGAACTTAAAATAGATACTGTTTCTAAACATGTATATAACGTTTGGTAAGCCGAAATTTTATCTTCTGTATAGTCACCTTTCCAGAAACGTCTTCTACATAAACGTACATACCAGTTAGACATTTCATCCGTTACAAATGATTGAATTAAACGTCCTGCTTTTGTTGGTTCATATGTTTCAAATGCTTCATCCACATTTTTGATTAATGAATTTAATTTTGATAAAATCCAACGGTCAATCTCTGGTCTATTTTCTACTTCTGCTTCAGCATACGTGAATCCATCAATATTTGCATAAAGCGTGAAGAAAGAATATGTATTATATAAAGTTCCAAAGAACTTTCTTTGAACTTCTGTTATACCCTCTAAATCAAACTTCAAGTTATCCCAAGGCTGTGCATTAGTAATCATATACCAACGTGTTGCATCAGGACCATATTTATCTAACGTAGTAAATGGATCAATAGCGTTTCCTAAACGTTTTGACATCTTCACACCATTCTTATCTAACACTAAACCATTAGATATTACATTCTTGTATGACACCTTATCAAACACTAAACCTGCAATAGCATGTTGTGTATAAAACCAACCTCTAGTTTGATCAACACCCTCTGCAATAAAGTCAGATGGAAATAAGCTTCCGTTATCGATTAATTCTTTATTTTCGAATGGATAATGATGCTGAGCAAATGGTACTGAACCAGAATCAAACCAAACGTCAATCAAATCAGCTTCACGCGTTAACGCTTTACCAGAATCAGATACTAAGATAATATCATCTACGTAATTTTTATGTAAGTCAACCTTTTCATAGTTAGCTTTACTCATATCACCAACTTCAAACTCAGCTAATGGATTTTTATCCATTACACCTGCAGCAACTGCTTTGTCCGCTTCTGCTTTTAATTGTTCAATTGACGAAATACAAATTTGTTCTGTTTTATCTTCACTTGTCCAAATTGGAATTGGAATTCCCCAATAACGTGAACGTGATAAATTCCAGTCGTTTGCATTTTCTAACCATTTTCCGAAACGACCTTCACCAGTTGATTTTGGTTGCCAGTTAATTTCTTTATTTAGGTTTACTAATTTCTCTCTATTCTCTTCTACTTTAACAAACCAAGAATCTAATGGGTAGTATAAAATTGGCTTATCTGTACGCCAACAATGTGGGTACGAGTGAGTATATTTCTCTATTTTAAATGCTTTATTCTCAATTTTTAATTTAAGTGTAATTCTTTCGTCAACACTTAAATATTTTTTTAAATCGGCAATAATTGGCTTTAAATTCTCTTTTTGAATCGCTAATTCTGCTGCTTCTTCACCTTTTTCTAAATATTCAGATTTTACATATTCATTAGCAAAACCAAACATCTCATCAGACACTTCGGCTCTGAAACGACCTTGCAAATTAACTAAAGGTACTTGTTTACCTGTTTCATCTTCGACTAATAAAGCAGGAACTCCAGCAGCTTTTGCTACCATAGCATCATCTGCACCAAATGTAGGCGCAATATGTACCACACCAGTACCGTCTTCAGTAGTAACAAAATCACCAACGATTACAACAAATGCATTTTCTGGATTTTCAAATGGTTGTGCATACGGCATTAATTGCTCGTATTTAATTCCTGCTAAATCAGCTCCTTTACATTCACCACCAACAAAAAATGGAATTGACTTTCCTTCTCCACCAAATGATGTCACTTCTTCTAAAGATTCAACTGCTTTATATCCTTTTCCAAATTGTTTTCCTACTAAGTTTTTAGCTAAAACAACTTGTATAGTCTCTTTTGTATATTGATTAAATGAATGAACAAATACGTAATCAATTTTAGGTCCAACAGCTAAAGCTGTATTAGAAGGTAATGTCCATGGCGTAGTTGTCCATGCTAAAAAGTGAGCTTTTTCAATATCAACATTTTCAAAAGGTAACGTTTGATTATTCTCAATTTTAAATTGAGCTACACACGTTGTATCTTTCACGTCTTGATAACATCCTGGTTGATTAATTTCGTGTGTACTTAATCCTGTACCCGCTTTTGGCGAATAAGGTTGAATAGTATACCCTTTGTACAATAAATCCTTATTCCACATTTGACCTAAAATCCACCATACAGATTCCATATACTTACTTTCATAAGTTACATACGGGTTCTCCATATCCACCCAGTACCCTATTCTTTCAGTCATATCATTCCAGATATCTGTGAATTCCATTACTGTTTTTTTACAGGCATTGTTATAATCTTCAACTGAAATTTTAGTTCCAATATCTTCTTTCGAAATTCCTAATTCTTTTTCTACTTTCAATTCAACCGGTAAACCATGTGTATCCCACCCTGCTTTACGTTTAACTTGAAACCCTTTTAAGGTTTTATAACGGCAAAAAATATCTTTAACCGAACGCGCCATGACATGGTGAATACCAGGTAATCCATTTGCTGAAGGCGGTCCTTCAGTAAAAATAAAAGGTGTATTACCTTCACGTGTGTCAACTGATTTTTGGAAAATATTTTCTTTTTTCCAACGGTCTAAAATTGTTTCTGCCACATTTGGAAGATTTAAACCGCTATACGTAGGATATTTATTGCTCATTTTAATTGTAAATTGAACAGACAAAGATAATAAATTAAGTTATAAACTGAGTTAGAGCTACAGAAAAAAGAAAGATTATAATACATCTATTCATTGATTAAATCAATGGTATATTTTTATTAATTGGTTCATCAAGTGAAATAAATGTTTCAGATCTTATTACCCCTTTAATCTCCTGTATTTGTCCATTTAATATTTTCATTAAATGATCATTATCTTTTGCATAAAGTTTTATAAAAAGTCCATATTGACCAGTTGTATAATGCGTTTCTACAACTTCTGGAATCAACTTCAATTGTTCTACTACCTCTTTATAATGGCTATTCTTATCCATAAAAACACCGACAAATGCGCAAGTCGTATAACCCATTTTTTTTTCATCCAGTCTCAACGTAAATCCTTTTATTATTTTTTTTTGCTTAATTTTTGCAATACGTTGATGAATTGCAGCACTAGTTACCCCAATATAATTTGCAATGTCTACAATCTTAATTCTTGCATCTCTATTTAAATATTTCAATATTTTTTTGTCAGTACTATCTAAATTAAAGCTCATATATATATTTATTACAATTAAATTAGTAACCATACGAATATACGAACTTTTAGTAACGATTCTATAGTAATTAACACTAAACCTAATAATAACATAACTAAAAACACCATATACATACAATAAAGCAATAGGTTTGTGGAAAATTTATAACACTTAACAACAATGAGACGTGATTTGATACAAGAAGAAAAAATTAGTAATATCAAAACTACTTTTGAATTAGAATTGAAAAAAAAATTATCCCTTATAACTGTAAATGCACCTTTATATGTTCCTACTGACTCAGGATTAAATGACAACTTAAATGGCATTGAAAAAGCTGTAACCTTTCACTTATCTGGTACAGAATATCAAATAGTTCATTCATTAGCAAAATGGAAACGTTGGTATTTAGGAGAATTACATGCCCTAATTGGGGAAGGTATTTTAACTAATATGATCGCTATAAGAGCAGACGAAAAAATCAGCCCTATTCATTCAAATTTAGTAGACCAATGGGATTGGGAAAAAGTTATTTCAAAACAAGAAAGAACCATTGAAACATTAATACATTATGGTGTGAATATATTTAACGCTTTAAAGAAAACGGAAGAACAAACTGCATTAACACCTTCACTTCCTGACACATTGAAAATTATTCACTCTGAAGATCTACTGCAACTATATCCTACTAGCTCTCCAAAAGAAAGAGAAAATAAAATCACAAAAAAATATGGCGCTGTCTTTTTAATTGGTATAGGTGGAGAACTATCTAACGGTGAACCGCACGACTTTCGTGCACCAGACTATGATGATTGGACTACGCTAGATAAAACAGGTAAACCTGGCTTAAACGCCGACTTACTTGTATGGGATACGACTAGAAATTTGGCATTAGAAATTAGCTCTATGGGAATTAGAGTTGATGAAGACACCCTAAAAAAACAATTAATCCAATTGAAACTTGAAGAACGATTTACGTTACCATTTCATAAAAAATTACTTAACGGTGAGTTACCTTATACAATCGGTGGCGGAATTGGACAAAGTAGAGTTACCATGTTTTTAAATAAACAAAAGAATATAAAACATGTTCAGGCTATTTACTAATTAGTAGAACAATTGAAATTTCAACTCAGAACTACTGAGAATACTGAAATACAATCCTTCTTTATAGTTTCAATTAAGTAGCTTTATATTTTATAATGAGATTCCATTTGAATAATCATAATTCCCTATTATTTTAGGGTAATAAATTCCTATTAAAAAAAAATCTCAACCAAGCTAATGGTTGAGATTTATATATTTTAAAGATAATGTAAATTACATATCAATGTTTGCATATTTTGCATTTTGTTCAATAAACTCTCTACGTGGTGGAACTTCATCCCCCATTAACATTGAGAATGTTCTATCCGCTTCCATTGCATTTTCAATAACAACTTGACGTAATGTTCTATGCTCTGGATTCATTGTAGTTTCCCACAATTGATCAGCATTCATCTCACCAAGACCCTTATATCTTTGGATACTTACAGAAGAATCAGCACTTGATCCTTTTAATTCCATAATTAATCTATCTCTTTGATCATCATCCCAAGCGTAAGCAGATTTTTTACCTTTTTTAACTTGGTATAATGGTGGAGTTGCAATATAAATGTATCCTTTTTCAATCAATTCTTTCATATGACGGAAGAAGAATGTTAAAATAAGAGTCTCAATGTGAGACCCATCAACATCCGCATCACACATAATGATTACTTTATGGTATCTTAACTTTTCAGTATTCAAAGCACGTTCATCTTCTTCAGTACCTACTCTTACACCTAAAGCTGTATAAATATTTTTGATCTCTTCATTTTCAAAGATCTTATGTTGCATTGCTTTCTCAACATTAAGAATTTTACCTCTTAATGGCATAATCGCTTGAAACATTCTATCTCTACCTTGTTTTGCAGTTCCACCGGCAGAATCTCCCTCTACTAGGTATACTTCACAATCCTCAGCTACTTTTGAAGAACAATCCGCTAATTTACCAGGTAAACCAGAACCAGACATTACAGACTTACGTTGAACCATTTCTCTGGCTTTACGTGCTGCGTGTCTTGCTGTAGCTGCCATGATAACTTTATTAACTATCGCTCTTGCATCTTTTGGATGCTCTTCTAAATAGTCCGTTAACATTTCAGAAACTGCTTGACTTACTGGTGCAGTAACTTCTCTATTTCCTAATTTTGTTTTAGTTTGACCTTCAAATTGAGGTTCTTGAACTTTTACAGAAACAATTGCAGTTAATCCTTCTCTAAAATCATCTCCAGAGATATCAAATTTCAACTTATCTAACATCCCAGACGATTCAGCATACTTTTTTAAAGTACCTGTTAAACCTCTTCTAAATCCAGACAAGTGAGTCCCCCCCTCATGTGTATTAATGTTATTTACATAAGCATGTAAATTTTCAGAATAAGATGTATTATAAATCATAGCTACCTCAACAGGTATACCATTCTTCTCTCCTTCAACGTGAATTACTTCTTGAATCAAAGGTTCTCTAGATGAATCTAAGAATCTTACAAATTCACTTAATCCCTTTTCTGATTTAAACGTTTCAAAAGGATGTGTTCCATCTTCATTGAAAAAACGTTCATCTTTCATTGTAATTGTAATACCTTTATTAAGATAAGACAATTCTCTCATTCTTGAAGCTAAAGTTTCAAAAGAGAACTCTAATACATCAAAAATAGTTGGATCTGGGAAAAATGTAACAGACGTACCATTTTCAGTTGATTTACCAGTTTCTTTTACTGGATATTTTGCTTTACCTTTTGAGTATTCTTGTGTATATTCTAAACCTTCTCTACGAACAACTGCTTTTAAATCAATTGATAACGCATTCACACAAGATACACCAACACCGTGTAATCCACCAGAAACTTTATAAGAATCTTTATCGAATTTACCACCAGCACCAATTTTAGTCATTACAACCTCTAATGCAGATACACCTTCTTTTTCATGAATCCCAACAGGAATACCACGACCATTATCAGAAACATAAACTCCGTTTCCTTCTAAAATTACAACTTCAATGCTATCACAATGACCTGCTAACGCTTCATCAATAGAATTATCAACAACTTCATATACACAATGGTGTAAACCTCTAGTACCGACATCACCAATATACATTGATGGACGCATTCTTACGTGCTCCATTCCCTCTAAGGCTTGGATACTACTTGCTGAATAATCTTGTTTTTTATTTTCGCTCATAAACGTGTTAAGTTAAATCTAATCCCAAAGCTTTGGGTTGGCTTAATTTACTAAGCAAACAAAGATAATGAAAATGGTTTTAATTAAACCATACTTTAACAGTAAATAACAGGAGTTTTCAACATGTAATTAACAATAACTATGTAATTAAATCGATATTACTCCCGTTACCAGTTAGTCGTAGTAAATAACAATACTCAAGGGAGTTAAAACAGCATCAATTCTCGACAACTTCAGCCCTATGAGGCTTCAATGCATCTCTAATGATATTAACATTCGGTTTATCCACAGTTACAAATGCAATTGAATGAAATTCTGATAAATTTTCGAATCCAATTTCATGATTTACTACATTTTGTTTTTCGCAAAAATAGGTTAAATTTCCAGCATGCCCCTCAGCTACTTTTAAATGATCCAATGCTTTAAAATCCCAAATTATTTTTATTTTCATGTTGTTATATTTTTGATTTATTTAGCTTTAAAACCCTCTTAGATAATCGCTTCTTAAATTAGCCAAATTTGGATGTTTTAATGCCAACTGAATTTGATTTAAAAACTTTTGTTTGTCTTTGCCTAACACACCTTTTAATACCAAATCATTAGAAGCATGGTCTGATCTAAATATGGTTTCTTTTAAATCTAAGTGTTCCATAAATAATTGTAATTCTGAGAACAATTCAACCTGATTTAACTCTTGAAAATCACCAATATATCTATTTTTATAATGCTCTAATCCTTTATGAGCCGTTAACACCAATGTAGAAGCATATTTTGGTTGTGTTAAATTTAATACTTTGGCAGAATTAATAGCATGCTGTTTAGTCAATACTCTTCCTCCCACCCCGTTAATAATCATAACAGAACTATTCATACCTGCAGCTTTTGACTTATTTAAACCCTCCACTGTAGTTTCAAATGTTTCTCCTTTTTGAATCGCATCTAAAACTTCACTATCACCAGACTCAATCCCCACATACAATAATGTTAAACCTGCCTCATACAACTCTTTTAATTCTTTACTTGACTTACGCGCTAAATTACTTGGAGAAGCATAGGTTGAAACTCTACTTAAATTTGGAAAATTAGCTTTTAATTTAATTAAAATCCTTAATAGTCTCTGTGTTGACAGCACTAACGGATCTCCATCCGCTAAAAACACTCTACGAACGAGATTGGCATGCTGTTTTAAACCATCAATCTCCTTAAATATATCCTCTTCTTTTCTTGCTGTAAATTGCTTTGACGTATACATTTCACAAAACGAACATTTATTCCAACTACACCCCAAGGTGATTTGTAATATTAATGACCTCGCTTCTGAAGGTGGTCTAAAAAGTGGTTCGTGATAAATCAAATTGATTTTATTTAAATTTCAACGCTAAACTAATACCGTATTCATTTGGTGAAAATAGTTTTGGCCTCATACTAAACTGTAGCTGTTGAGAAACATCAAACGTAACAAAGTGTGCATCAACAAACGCATCAATAATACTCATTCCATAAACAATAATAAAACCAGCAACCGCATAATCACGAAACTTGGCTCTATCATCATATCCATAAAAAGTATAAGTACCAATTATCAATTGACTAGAATCATATTGACTATAATTATTTACTACTCCTGGATTATCAAACCTATATATCCATTCTTTTTTCAAAGCCATTGCTTGCGCTCCATTTGTAACCGCAAAATAACCTGTAACACCTAGGCCTGCAATAATTATTGGTGCTCTCCACCAAGAAACATGTGCTCTACCTTGTACTTTTCTATGTCCAATTTCATTGTAAATCTGCCCAGCGCCTGGTACAAAAGTAGACCAAAGTGCTGCATGACTACGATTATGATGATAGGAGGTATCAATTCGTGTTGAATCTGCCGAAAAACCGATTAAACTAAGTGTTAAAAAAAGAAATAAAATTATATTTTTCACCCTAATAATTCCATTATTTTATCTAGCTCAGCTTGAGATTTAAAATTGATAACCATTTTACCCACCCCTTTATTATTAGCCTTAATTTCTACTTTTGTATTTAACTTTTTAGCTAAATTTAATTTAAAATTAACCGTATCATTCGACAATGGATAATCAGTAGGACTTGGGCTTATAGGTTTAGGTTTTGATTCCGGCTTTTCACCCTTAATTAAATCTTCTAAACCTCTAACACTTAAATTATCCGTCAAAACAGTTGTCAATAAATCTTCTTGCTTTGATTCATCACCTGCAGACACTAAAGCTCTTGCATGCCCCATTGAAATAAGCCCCTCCCTTACAGCAACCTGAACCTTTATTGGTAATTTAAGCAATCTGAGATAATTCGCTATATTTGAGCGACTTTTCCCTAATTTTTCACCTAATTTTTCTTGTGTAAAATCACATTCGTCAATAAGCCTTTGATAAGACAAACCAACTTCAATTGCATTTAAATCTTCTCTTTGAATATTCTCAACTAATGCCATTTCTAGCATTGTGGAATCATTTGCAATTCTGATATAACATGGCACCTCAACTAAACCAGTTAATTGTGAAGCTCTAAAACGTCTTTCACCTGAAATAATTTGGTACTTATCTCTTCCTAATTTCCTTACCGTTAATGGTTGAATCACACCATGTTCGCCTATTGACGTTGCTAACTCCTCTAAAGCATGTTTTTCAAAATGTGTACGCGGATTGAATGGATTTGCCTCAATTTGACTAATTAAAATAGAAGATATAGACCCAACAGTTTGACTACCGTGCAATGCCTCTGAATTTGAAGTTGTAATGTCAGATGAAGCACTTTCTAATAATGCACTAAGTCCTTTTCCTAAAGCTCTTTTTTTACTCATGCTTAAATTAATTGTTTGTCTTTATTTTTAATTTTTGTCATGTCATTTTTTTGTAAGACCTCTCTTGCAAAATTTAAATAATTGATAGCCCCTTTACAAGTAGCATCATGCATGATAATTGTTTCTCCAAAACTAGGTGCCTCTCCTAATCTTGTGTTTCTATGAATAATCGTATTAAAAACTAAATCTTGAAAATGCATTTTAACCTCATCAACGACTTGATTAGCCAAACGTAATCGTGTATCATAAAGTGTTAATACTATACCCTCAATGTCTAATTCTGGATTTAACCTACTTTGTATAATTTTAATTGTATTCAACAGTTTCCCTAATCCCTCTAATGCAAAATACTCACATTGAACAGGTACAATTACAGAATCTGCTGCAGTTAATGAATTAACCGTAATTAATCCTAAAGACGGAGAACAATCTATAATAATAAAATCATAATCATCCTTGATTTTATCTAATGCCATTTTAAGCCTGTGCTCTCTATTTGGCATGTTAATCATTTCCAATTCAGCTCCAACTAAATCAATATGAGCTGGAATAATATCTAAATTTGGATTCTCTGTTGAAATTATTAAATCATTGGCATCAACATCATTTATTAAACAGTCGTAAATACTTTTCTTTACCGTTCTTGGATCAAACCCTACACCAGATGTAGCATTTGCTTGTGGATCAGCATCAACAATTAACGTTTTATATTCCAAAACACCAAAACTAGCACCTAAATTAATAGCTGTAGTTGTTTTCCCTACTCCTCCTTTTTGATTTGTTATTGCAATTATTTTTCCCATCTACTCGTCTGATTTTTTATAATTTCAAAGATAAGATTTTTAATTGTAATTCCATAAACTTGTTTAAAACTAAATTTCATTTTTTTCACAACTGTATTACATTCAATATTTTCCATTTGAAATCATTTTATATTTTAACTAGAAATAACATTTACACATAAGAAGTACAAACCAAAATTGATAAGAAGGAAGTAATACCTATAATCTTAAAATTGAATTTACTTATTCACCTCTATTATAAATCGTATTTTCAATTTGCTTTAAGGCTAATTTAATCGTAACTTAACAAGACATCCCACTAATATTCAGAGTTATGCATTTAGAAAAAAACGAATTAACATTACTTTACAATAGTAATCTCCAAAAAAGCAAACAAACGTTAGCAATTGCCCATTCAATATCAAAAAAGATCAATATGCAAGACATCTGTTCTGTAAATGTATCAAGAAATTTATTTTGCATTATGCTTAATAAACTTGGCATTGATGTTAAGGATATAGTAAATAAAAGCAATAAATACTACCAGGAAAATTTAAAAGGGAAAGAATTTAGAACCTCTGAGTGGTTCCATATCATAAAAAACCATCCAGAACTTTTGATAAACCCTATTGGCATGTTCCATGGAAAAAGTGTAGTTTGCAATACACCCACTGATATTTTAAAAATTGGCTAATTTGAAAACTTATTACATAAAAAAAATCCGCTCAAAAAAATTGAACGGAATTTAAATACGTAGCTTATCCTAATTAGGGCTGTTTATAACACTATTCTGTCAACAAAGTTTTTAATTTTTTGATTTGAATCTGACACGTATCTGATAAAAGCAGAACCAATAATAGCACCATTGAAATATTCATTTACTTTTTTGAACGTAGACTTATTGTGAATTCCAAACCCAACTAGAACAGGCGAATTTATATTTTGAGATTTTACATACTCAAAGCCCTTTACATGCTCTTCATTAAATTCAGAAGCGGCCCCTGTAACTGAAGCTGAAGATACCATATAAATAAATGAAGTGGATAAATTATCAATCCTCCTAATCCTCTCTGGACTAGAATTCGGCGTGACTATAAATATTAAGCTTACCCCATAATTTTCGAACATAGCTTTATAACACCTTTCATACTCTTCTAATGAGATATCTGGGATAATCATTCCCTCAATATTTTTTTCTTTACAAAACTGAAGTAATCTCTCTACTCCATATTGATATACTGGATTCAAATACCCCATTAAAACCAAAGGAATAGATGTCTTTTTCCTGATTTCTGTTAATTGCTCCACTAAAACAGCTAAATTCATACCATTTGCTAATGCAACTTCTGATGAATCTTGAATCGTTTTACCATCTGCCATTGGGTCTGAAAAAGGAATTCCTACCTCAATTAAATCTGTACCAGCAGCTTCTAATTCAAGAATAGTTGTTTCCAAACTATTTAATTTTGGGTAGCCTGCTGTTATGAATACACTTAGTATTTCTGATTTTTTAGTATTGAATAATTTTTTTAAATTTTTCATGATATTTTATTCTATTTTCGATACAATTCAGCCAAAAAAGACTGAATCACTCGAACTGACACTGAAATTATCTTTATTTTCTTGATTCTTTTTATTTTAACCCCAACCTATCCATATAGGTATTTAAATCTTTATCTCCTCTTCCTGATAAGTTGATAACAATTGTTTTCTCTTCTAAGTTTTTTAACAACGGTAAAACCGCTAAGGCATGTGAAGATTCTAACGCTGGAATAATCCCTTCTAGTCTGGTTAATTCTAACGCAGCTACTAAAGCCTGATCATCTGTTACATTTTCTGCTCTTACACGATTCATTTTAATTAAATGTGCATGTTGTGGTCCAATTCCAGGATAGTCTAACCCTGCCGAAATAGAATATGGCTCTATAATTTGTCCATCTTCCGTTTGCATCAATACAGTTTTACTACCATGTATTATCCCTGGAGTCCCTAAAACAGATGTTGCTGCTGACTTCCCACTATTGACACCTAGCCCTGATGCTTCTACCGCTATAAGTTCAACATTCTCCTCATCTAAATAATGATAAAATGCACCGGCAGCATTACTTCCCCCTCCTACACAAGCTATAATCATGTCAGGATTTTTAGATCCCGTTTTTTCTAATAGTTGTTTCTCCATTTCTTCACTTATCACAGATTGAAAATAAGCTACCATTTCTGGATATGGAGCCGGCCCTACTACCGAGCCTATAATATAAAACGTATCTTCTGGATTAGAAATCCAATCCCTGATTGCCTCATTTGTAGCATCCTTCAATGTTTGACTTCCGCTTTTGGCAGACCTGACCTCAGCTCCCAACATTTTCATACGGGCCACATTAGGGGCTTGACGTTCTATGTCTACCGCTCCCATATAAACAATACATTCCAATCCCATTAATGCACACACAGTTGCTGTTGCTACCCCATGTTGTCCCGCTCCTGTTTCTGCAATAATACGTTGCTTTCCCATTTGCTTTGCTAACAATATTTGACCAATTGTATTGTTAATTTTATGTGCTCCAGTATGATTTAAATCCTCACGTTTTAAATAAATGGTTGATTTATATTTTTTAGATAAGTTTTTTGCCAAATACAAAGGTGTTGGCCTACCGACATAATTCTTTAACAAATCTACAAAATCTACCTTAAATTGTTCATTTTCTTTAAAAAAGTAAAATGCTTTTTTAAGTTCTTGAATATTATTGTGAAGCATTTCTGGTACAAAGGCACCTCCAAATTCTCCGTAATATCCATCTTTATCTACTTGGTAATTCATCTTTAAACTTCTTTATTAATTCAATATTTTTTAATCCTTCTTCTATTTCAAACCCACTATTTACGTCTATTACTTCTAGCATAGAATGACTGAGTCTCTTTAATTCATCTACATCATCTATACCAATCCCACCACTTAAAAAGAATGGCGTATCCATCTTGTACCTATTTAAAATCTCCCAATTAAACTTGACACCATTACCTCCCGCCAATTTACCTTTGGTTTCAAATAAAAAGTAATCAGCAAATGCAAAAGATTCACACATACTAAAATCAAAGTTATCGTCTACTTTAAAAACTTTTATGATTTTAGAAAACACCTGTAAGTCTTTACAAAACTCAACGGATTCCTTTCCGTGAAGTTGAATATAATCTAACTTTAACATTATTTTTAAACGAATAATTTCATCTAATTCTTCATCTACGAACACGCCGACTTTTTTAGTTTTTAAACCATAAATTGTTTTCATCACAGCTTCTGTAAGCTCAACACATCTGGATGATTTTTCATAGAAAATAAATCCCATAAGATCTACATTCAAATCTTGAATAGCGTTAATGTTATTTGGATATTTCAATCCACAGACTTTAAGTTTCATATAACCGATTTTAAAATATTAGACATACTCACAATATCTTTAAGTCCATTTTCTGCTTTTGACTTAAGAAGGTACTCCCCCATTAAGAACCCATCATAACCAACATCAATTAATGTTTTGATTTGCCCTGAACTATTGATACCGCTCTCAGAAATTTTAACTTTATCAAACGGCAAATATTTTATTAAGTCAATAGAAGTTTGAACATCAGTTTTTAATGTTTTTAGATTACGATTATTAATCCCAATCACATCTACATTATCATTAATTTTTCTTAACTCTTCCTTTGAATGAAACTCCATCAATACTTCTAACCCTATAGACTTTGCAACAATAGCTAAATTTTCACAATGAAACTCATCTAATGCATCTGCAATTAGCAAAATAGCATCTGCACCAAAAGCTTTGGCTTCAAATATTTGATATTCATCTACAATGAAATCTTTTCTTAAAATTGGTCCAGTTACAATCTCTCTTGCGTGAGTTAAATCTATTAACTCACCACCAAATTTTTGGTTATCAGTTAAAATTGAATAGCCTGACACACTATGTGATTGATAAAATGATAATGTATCTTCTAAATTTCCATCTACATTAAACGCTCCAGCTGAAGGTGACATTCTTTTAAACTCTGCCACAATTCCAGATCCATTTTTTATAGAATCCGAAAAAGAAATCGTTTCTCTTTTAAAAAGCATCATTTCAGTTAAATGCTTCACATTAGTTACCTCTCTTCTTTGCTTTACTTCCTTGTGCTTTTCAGCTACTATTTTTTCTAAAAAATTCATTTCTGACTAATTTTAATAACATTTTCTACTATTTGTGCTACTCTCCCACTTTTCAAAATATTCTCTGCTTCTTCTTGTGCTTCTTTAATTGATAGCTCTGGCTTGAAACATTTAATACCTAATGCTACATTAATTTTTATCACCTCATTTTGTATTACATTCCCTTTACCTTCAATAATTGATCTGAATATTTTTTCTGATTCTATAATATCATATCCCCCAAATAAATCATCTTCAGTTATTGTTTCATCTGTTAACTCTTCTGGATAAAGTAACTGCTCACTTCTATTACTAAACACTTTAAATGGAGCCGTTAAACTAACTTCATCATATCCATCTATACTGTGAACAACACTAAATTCTTTTCTTGAATTCGTTAAAATATCTTTATACAGTCTTGCTATTTTAAGATTAAAAACACCGGTCAACTGTAAATTAGGTTGTACTGGATTAACTAAAGGACCTAAAAAATTAAAGAAAGTCCTTATTCCTAAATCCTTTCGGATTTTACTAACACGTTTCAAGCAAGGATGAAATAAAGGGGCATGTAAAAAGCAAATATTAGTCTCATCTAACTGTTCTTGTAAATCACTTTCGTTTACTGTAAATTTATACCCCAAATGTTCTAACATAGTTGACGACCCACAAAAAGAAGACACACCATAATTACCGTGTTTCACCACCTTATATCCTCCAGCAGCTAATACAAAGGCAGTAATAGTTGAAATATTGAATGTGTTCTTTCCGTCTCCTCCCGTGCCACACACATCAATACAATCATCCACATTTAAGTTAATTTTTGTAGACGTTTCTAACAAAGCATCTCTAAAACCATTTAATTCATCTGCTGTGACTGAACGCATTTGTAAAGCTGTAACTACAACAACAATTTGACTATCGTTATAGACTCCATTTGTTATATTGTTTAGCACTATGGAAGACTCTGCTTTAGTTAATGTTTCTTGATTTATTAATTTTTCTATTAGTTGCATACCTTTATCTCATTTAAAAAGTTTGTAATAAGTTGTCTTCCCTCATTTGTTAATACTGATTCTGGATGAAATTGGAATCCGTACATTGGATAATCTTGATGCTTAATCCCCATCAATTGTCCATCCTTATCACGTGATAATATTTCAAATTGGTTATTAAGCGAATCTTCACTCACTACCCACGAATGATACCTTCCAACATTGAATAGTTTTGGAACATTCTTAAAAATTGAATTATTATAATGTTCTATCTCTGTAGAAAACCCATGAAGTGGTTTTTCTAATAAATTAAGTTGTCCATTAAATACTTCCCCTATCGCTTGCATACCCAAACAAATCCCAAGCATTGGTTTGGTTTTAAATTTGGATATTATTTCTTTTAATAAACCAGCATCCTTTGGTAGACCGGGTCCTGGAGATAGAATTAAAGCATCATAATTTCCAATTTCCTTGAACTCAATTTCATCATTTCTTTTTACATCCACCTTACAACCCAGCTCATCAAAATATTGATATAAATTGTATACAAAAGAATCATAATTGTCTATTAGTAAAATTTTCATATCTGTTATTTTATTGCTAATTGAATAGCTGTTCTTACTGCTTTTATTTTATTATCTACTTCTTTTAATTCAAGTTCTGGTATTGAGTCCAAAACAACACCTGCTCCTGCTTGATAATTCAACGTATTATTTTGACTTAAGCATGAGCGAATTATAATCGCCATATTCAAATCTCCATTTGGACAAATCTGACCAATTGCACCTCCATAGAATCCCCTATTATCTGTTTCATAGTCCTGAATTAGCTCCATTGCTCTGTATTTTGGTGCTCCACTCAATGTACCTGCCGGAAACGACTGTGCAAAAGCGTTTAAAGATTGACTATCCCTTACCTCACCTATTACTTTAGATACCATATGAATAACATGCGAAAAATTTTGTATTTTCTTATAGTCAGTCACTCGTACATTTTCACATGTTCTATTCAAATCATTTCTAGCTAAATCCACTAACATTACGTGTTCTGCATTCTCTTTAGGATTGGCTTGTAACTCCTTAGTACTTTTTAAATCCTTCTCAATATCTCTTGATCTTTTAATAGTACCAGCTATAGGGTGAATTTCAGCCAAGCCACTTGTAACTTTTATTTGTGCTTCAGGAGAAGTACCAAATACTTTTGCTTTTTCCATATCAAAATAAAACATATATGGTGAGGGGTTTAAAGCTCTTAACTCTCTATACACTTCAAAGTCATCACCCAAATATTTTTGAGAAAAACAACGGGAAATAACTAATTGAAACACATCTCCTTTTCTAACATTTCTTTTAGCCTTGTTAACATTTTCTAAGAACTGCTCACTCGAGTTTGACACCCTCTCTTTTTCAATTAATCTGAATTGAGATTTGTAAAAACTATGTTTATACACTTCATTCAATATTGACTCAAAATCCACATCCAAATTATCAAAACTATTTGATATTATTTGAGCTCTATTACTGAAATTGTCAAACACAATAATGTATTCAAAAATTGAAAAGTAGATTTCAGAAACATCTTGATATTTTGTTTTAACTCTAGGTGTTATTGATTCAAAATATTGAATTGAATCATAAGAGAAATAACCAAAAAAACCATTATATTTTTGTAAATCAAGGTTTACAAAATCATATTGTTTTATTTCATATTGCAAGTTATTAATGGATGAAAATTTTGACGTAGACTTTAATTTATCAACCTCCATTCTTTGTAGTTCTCCGTTATTCACTTTAAGTGTTACCAACGGATTAACACAAATAAATGATTTACTATTCTCTTTAGAATTATAATCAGAACTCTCAAAAAGAGAAACCGATTTATACACATCTCTTAAGTTTAAAAACACACGTATTGGTGTTATTGTGTCACTGAGTAAATCAGTGCTATTACTGTAAATTTTTTTCACTTTTATAAATTTTAGGGACAAAAAAAAACGACTTATCGTGAGATAAGTCGTTATTAATATATTCAGATATACAAATTACTTAGACCACCCACGCCAACGTTGAGAGCTCCACCACCAATTTGTATTTAAAAAATTCTGTTTCATAATCTGGTTGCAAATTTATCAAATAAAATTCCAAATTTCCAACTATTTTTCAATAAATATTATTTTTTGTTCCTACCGTAGGTAAAATAAAAATATCACAAACTATTGATTTATAATCTTTTTTTTATTTAGATTTGTCCCTGAAATGAAAACATTAAACTTTTATACTTGGAATTGGAACTCACTAATTAAATAGCGGAGACGAATATTCTATTATATAATATTTACAGCCTTCCGCACAACGGAAGGCTTTTTTTTTACATAAAAATGACAACAACAGTATCAAATTTTAAAAAACCAATCATCATTGCAGGACCTTGCAGTGCTGAAACTGAAGAACAAGTGTTTGACACAGCCCAACAATTAGCAGAAATAGGAACTGTTAATCTTTTACGTGCTGGTATATGGAAACCAAGAACACGCCCTGGGAATTTTGAGGGTGTGGGAGAGAAAGGTTTAAAATGGTTAGTTGATGCAGGTAAAGCACATAACCTACCAACTACAACTGAAGTTGCTAATGCAAAACACGTTGAACTAGCATTAAAAGCTGGGATTGATGTACTATGGATCGGTGCAAGAACTACAGTTAATCCATTTTCTGTTCAAGAAATTGCTGATGCCGTAAAAGGAAGTAACATATCAGTGATGATCAAGAATCCTATCAATCCAGATTTACAATTGTGGGTTGGAGCAATTGAACGATTTCAGAAAGCAGGAATAATTGATATTTCTGCAATCCATAGAGGCTTCTCATCTTTTGAAAAAACAAAATTTAGAAATGAACCCAAATGGGGTATTCCGATTGAATTAATGCGTATATTTCCTGAATTACCTATTATTTGTGACCCCAGTCATATTGGTGGATCAAGAGAATTAATTGAATCTATTTCACAAAAAGCATTAGACATGAACATGTCTGGTTTAATGATAGAAACTCATTTAAATCCAGACAAAGCATGGAGTGATGCCAAACAGCAAATAACACCCGATACATTAAATACTATTTTAGCTAATTTAGTTGTTAGGGATAAGGCTATTCAGAACCCTGATTTTTTAACAAAATTAGATACGCTAAGAACACAAATTGACGATTCAGATCAAAGGCTCTTAGAAACATTAGCAGAACGTTTTAAAATCATATCTGAAATTGGAAAATATAAAAAAGAAAATAATACCACTATACTTCAATCAGAAAGATGGTTTGATATTTTAAAAAAGCGTAAAGAAAATGGAAATGAATTAGGAATCAATGAAGATTTTATCGATTCTCTACTCAAGTTGATTCACAAAGAATCAGTCCTATTACAAACAAAAATTATGAACTCATAACTAATTTCATGGATAAATTTGTTTCAAATAACACAACCATATCAACAATTCATGTTCCCGCTTCAAAAAGTGTTGCACAACGTATATTATTTGGTGCTGCCTTGTCTAACACACCTATTGAAATATTCAATTTAGGAACATGTGATGATGTACTTCATATCAAAGAGATTATAAAACAGTTAGGAGCAGAAATTATTGAAACGGAACATTCTGTCATTGTCACAGGAAACAAACCCCCTATCAAGTCGACATTAAATTGCGGTGAATCAGGACTTGGCATTAGATTAACTACAACTATAGCTTCAACATTTGGTAATGAATTTACGATAAAAGGATCTGGAAGTTTACTAAAAAGACCATTGACCCAGTTTACAGATTTTTTACCTCAAATGGGGGTGAAAATAAATAATAACGCTAAGTTACCATTCCAAATATCAGGTCAACTAAAAGGAGGAGAATATACGGTTGATGGAAGTTTAAGTTCTCAATACATTTCAGGACTATTAATGGCTTTACCACTTTGTAAAGAAGATACTATTTTAAGTGTCACCTCTCCTACTTCATTACCTTACATAGATATTACTTTGTTTGCCTTGAATTTCTTTGGCATAAAAATAGAAAATCACGAATACACAAAGTATGTCATAAAAGGGAATCAATTTTACCAACCAGATGTGAACAACACTATTATTGAAGGAGACTGGAGTAGCGCCGCTTTTTGGATTGTTTATGGTGCTATTAAAGGTGAAGTTAGGTTGAAGAATTTAGAACAAGAATCCACTCAAGCAGATAAAATTATTTTAACCGTTTTAGACAAAATGGGTTCTAAATACGAATGGTGTGGTAAAGACTTATTAATTAATAAACATAACTTAAAACCATTTAAATTTGACGCCACTAATTGTCCTGATTTATTTCCTATTTTAGTTGTATTAGCCGCAGCATCAAATGGAATCTCAACTCTCATTGGTGTAAACCGCCTAACTTACAAAGAAAGTAACAGGGCACTTGTACTCCAAAAAGAATTTAAAAATCTAGGTTTAAAAATAGAAATTATAGAAAACAAAATGTATGTTTACGGAGAGGGAAAACTAAACTCTGGGACAATTCATTCGAACAATGATCATAGAATAGCTATGGCAGGAGCAATAGCATCAATATTAACTAATGAGGGTATATTAATATCTAATGCTGAAAGTGTAAACAAAAGTTACCCAAACTTTTGGGAATTGATATAATTTACTTATATTTAAGTGTCTAAACCGATATACTATGCCAGATTCTTATGAAAAAGTAAAGTTTATCGTGACGCGAAACATATTCATTTTTACTTGTTTCGCCATGCTAACTTTAGTAATCGTAAATCTATTCACTGATGGAAGTAACCTGATCACTACCCTCATTGCTGCATTTTTCTCATTATCCGTTTTATTCTATTTACTTAAATCAAAATCATTTAAATACGCTGCCATTATTGCAATAATAATGGGATACAGTTTAAATTTATATAATTTAACAAAGGCTTCAAATTTTGAAAACTTTATTGATTTATTTTGGATGATAAATCTCTCTATTTTTGCTTATTTTACACTTGGAAGAAAAGTTGGTCATTTTTATTTAACCCTGAACATAGTTTCCATTTTTGTAATTTCGGTTTTATCAAAATTAAATTTCATTACACTTTATCCTGCTTCAAATGTATATGAACTTAGCACTTATATTGACTTTGCGATAAACTTATCCATTTGTTCAATATTTTTTGGTTATTTAATTTCAGAATTCATACAGCAAAATAATGTCGCTAAGAAAAACTCTATAAAATCGAACTTAGAATTGCAAAAACAGTATGATGAAAAATCTATCATGTTAAAAGAAATTCATCATAGAGTTAAAAACAACCTTCAAGTAGTAACCAGTTTATTACGCTTACAGTTACACAAAATTGAAGATGAAAATGCTGCTGAGCCATTTCAGGAATCTATTGACAGAATAGCATCTATGGCACTTATCCATGAAAAAATGTATCAAGGAGACAAAGTAAAAGCCATTAACATAAAAGATTACATTGAAGATTTGGCTAAAAATCTAATTATGAATTATGCTAATGAAACATTCATTACTTTAGAAGTTACTTCTTCAGTTAAAACTATTGAACTCAACCACATTGTTCCTCTTTCATTAATATTAAATGAATTAATTTCCAATTCGTTAAAACATGCTTTTCCAAATAAGAATAATGGCCATATTGGGATAAATATTTCGACTAATGAAATCGTTAACCTTCAACTTAACTATAAAGACTCAGGTAATTGGAAAGTTCCAAAAAACGTGAATAGTTTTGGTTTTGAACTTATAGATACATTTACTGAGCAATTAAATGGTGAATACACGTTTAAATCTGAAGTTGGAGTAGATTACCATTTCAATTTCAAAGATATCTTATCTAAAAACTAGTATTTTTTTAAACTTTTTAAAAGCTTTTACATTAAACTCATGATTATTTTATTTGATTGATTAAACCTTTGTAAAAATCTATAGTCAGATACAAGATAAATACCTATTATGAAATACATTCAATCTAAGTTTATAATTCTGGCATTAAGTTTATTGGTTACAATTTATGTAAATGCTCAAACAGAAGATGGTACCATTGTCGTGACGCAAGATATTGAAACATGGTCTAAAGTTGGACTAAAATTTAGACCTCACAAAAAATTCACGTTAGGACTTGATCAAGGATTTAGATTTAATAAAAACTCAACTTTATTAGATCAATTATTAACAGATGTTCACTTTAAATATAAGCCATTATCATTTTTAAATTTCGGATTAGGTTTAAGATATATATCCGACAGAGGTGGAAACACTCTTTTTGACAACGACTTTAGAATTAATATTGATGCTATATTTAAGCATAAAATAAATCAATTTAAATTTCAATATCGTTTTCGATATCAGAATAAAAATGAATTAGGACTTTCAACTACTGAAGGTGACTATTTTAAACACTACGTAAGATTAAAAGTAGGTATAAAGTACAATATTAAAAACTGGAAACTTGACCCTACATTTTCATCAGAACTTTTTAGAGACATGACAAAAGTAACTGGAGGTTTTGATAAATTTAGAATTACTTTAGGAACTACTTACAATCTAAAAAAACATGGAGAATTAGCTGCATACTATAGATTAGAAAGAGAACTAGGTTCAAATTATCCTAAGACAACTAGTATTATTGGCTTAAACTATGTTTACACATTTAAAAATAAAAAATAAGATGAAATCTCAAAACATAATTTTAAGTATCGTCACACTAATAGGACTCTCTTCATGTTATAAAGAAACGTTTGTACCAGCTGGTGTAGGTTTAGCGGATTGGACAACAGCTACCCACTCTTCAATAGCACCAATTGATTATACCATAGTTTTCCCTCAGGATAAAGTAAACAGATTCGACATAACTATTTCAGCTGACAATTGGTCAACAATGCAATCTGACTTAGAGAGTTTATATGGTTCAAATGCTGGAGGTGGGCCTCCTAATGGAGGACCCGGTGGTGGTGAACAAGGTGCAGGTGGAACATTCGCTGATAATAATCCATTATACATCCCCTGCAATTTAGAATTCAATGGTGAAAATTGGTATAATGTTGGAATAAGATATAAAGGTAATTCAAGTTTAAGTGCTTCAAGTAGTGGTGTGAAAAAATTGCCCTTTAGATTAGAATTTAGTGAATTTGAAAATGAATATATAGAAATTAAAGGTCAAACATTTTACGGATTCCCTGCACTGTCAATGAGTAGTAATTATAATGACAAATCATTTTTAAGAGAAAAAGTAGCCTGTGATTTATTTAGAGAGTTTGGTGTACCTGCTCCACAAACTGCTTTTTATGAACTTTATATCGACTATGGTGATGGTCCAGTTTATTTTGGATTATATACAGCTTTAGAAGTTGCATTTGAAACCATGTTAGAAAAACAGTTTGGAAATAACTCGGGTAATTGTTACAAACCTAACGGTACTGGTGCATCATTTTCAACAAGTGGGTTTGATTTAAGTCATTTTGAAAATAAAACTAATTCAACAGATGGAGATTCAGATATTCAATCATTATATGAGATTTTACATTCTGAAAAAAGAACAACAGACACAGAGTCTTGGAAGTCAGATTTAGAGTCCCTATTTGATGTAGATGGATTTCTAAAATGGTTAGCTGTAAATACGACCATTCAAAATTGGGATACGTATGGAAGGATGACACATAACTACTACCTGTATAACGATCCATCTGATAATTTAATCAAATGGATACCATGGGATAATAATGAGGCATTTGAAGAGGGAAAACAAGGTGGAGCATTAACATTTGAATTTTCAAGTATTTCAAATGAAGATTGGCCAATGATCGGTTATATATTAAGTATTCCTACTTATGAAACAACATTTAAACAATACATATTATCTTTTATCAATGGCGTTTTTGAATCCACAAAAATGCAATCACAATATAGCGAAATGCAAAATTTAATTCAATCTTCAGTTAATGCAGAAACGTCAGATTATAGTTTTTTAACATCAGATTCTGAATTTAACTCGGCTATAACTACGTTAAGCACACATGTTTCTGCAAGGTATTCTGTGGCTTTTAATTATGCCAATTGATACAAATTTTCAATTGAATTTCTCTCTGTAAAATTATAAATAGTCTAATTTGATTTGTATCAATTAGACTATTTATATTTTGAAGATGTCATAAATTAGAATTAAATTTACGTTTCTTAACTATAAGCTATGAAACAGAATTGGGAACAAACAGAAGAACAATTTTTTGGGATAGGTATTTATCAACCCAAAACAGAACATAATATAGGCACATTGTGGCGTTCAGCTTATATTCTTGGTGCCAGTTTCATTTTTATAATTGATGGAAAATATACACATCAACAATCTGACACTTCAAAAGCGTGGTCAAAAATACCATTCTATAAATATGATGACTTTGAACACTTTTATAAATCAATGCCTCACTCTACTCAATTAGTTGGTGTTGAAATGTCAGATGAATCTACACCACTTAAAACATTTAAACATCCTCCAAGGGCGTCTTATTTATTAGGATCAGAAAACAATGGTTTACCTGAAGATATTATAGCTAAATGTCATAAATTAGTTCAACTCCCAGGAAAAACTTCACTTAATGTTTCTGTTAGTGCTAGTATAGTTCTATATGATAGAATTAATAAAATTGAAGACTTAACATTCTAAAAGCCTATCTAAAACTAGGCCTATTTACTAAAGGAGAAAACTCCCAAGGTATATTTAGAAGAATAATCAATAAAGCTATTGAAAACCAAATTAAAATAGTTTTATGTTTTTGCTGATCATTATTTTTACGTTTAACTTTTACTGTACCAATAGTAATTAATGTAATTGAAATAAACATCATTAAACTATGTTCCATTGCAAAAAATCGAATTTCTCTTAAATGAATCCCATCACTTATATTGCTAAAAAACAAAGTAACTAACGGACTTATAAAATAAAGTGAAAATCCTAAAATTAACTGTATGTAACATATACTAATAGTGATTTTTCTAATTAAAACATCAAAATTAGAATATGGATTGTTTCTTCTAAAACCCATGACTGATTTCGAAATATTAACTAGTAAGCTTATTAAAACAAGCCAGCGCCAATAGGAGTGAATAATTAATAAAGAGTGATACATATTTTACTTTTCGCTTCAAAGATACTTTCTAATTGCTTATTATCCATCAAATAATATCAACAAACAATACTCTGTTATAAAATAATTTAATAAAAACATAAAATTCGATATATCTATTGTAATTTTACAAACCACAAAAGTGTAAAGATGAAACAAGACAAAGCATTAGAATTACTAAAGTCAGGTAGAAATATTTTTTTAACAGGTTCTGCAGGTACGGGTAAAACTTATGTACTTAATAAATTCATTCAACATTTAAAAGATGCAAAAATAGAAGTTGCCATAACAGCTTCAACCGGAATTGCCGCCACTCATATAAAAGGTATGACTATTCACTCTTGGACAGGAATGGGTATTAAACAAACCATGGGAGGTAAGGAAATTGATACTATTAAAAGAAATAAACGCTTAAAAGATCAATTAAACAAAGCTAAAGTCTTAATCATTGATGAAATCTCAATGCTTCATCAAGACCAATTGAATACCATACATGATGTTCTATCTTATGTTAGAGATGACAGTAGAGCTTTTGGAGGTATGCAAGTTGTTTTATGTGGTGACTTTTTTCAGCTACCCCCTATTGATAAATTCAATAGAGAAAGTAAAGATAAATTTGCTTTTATGTCGTCTGCATGGGTTTTTGCTGGTTTTAACGTTTGTTATCTAACAGAACAATACCGACAGTCAAATAATGAACTAACCGGTATTTTAGATGAAATTAGAGCGGCTTCAATCACTCAAAAATCAATTGACTTATTAAAGTCAGTCAATAACACAACCTTCAAAAGTGGAATTGAGCCAACAAAACTTTACACTCATAACTTAGATGTAGACAAAATAAATAATTTAGAATTAAAAAAACTGGAAGGAAAATCACGATTTTTTAAAGCTAAAACTTCAGGAGATAAAAAAGTGATAACCACTTTAGAAAAACAAGTTTTAACACCTAAAGAAATGCAGCTTAAAATTGGTGCTAAAGTTATGTTCATTAAAAACAATCCTGAAAAAGAGTTTATCAATGGTACCTTAGGTGAAGTTATACGCTACTCAAAATTAGGCTTTCCAGTTGTAAAAACAATAGATAATATTGAAATTACAGCGAGTACTGAAGAATGGACTGTTGATAATGAAGTTGGGACAATAATAGCCTCATTCAAACAAATACCTTTACGCTTAGCTTGGGCCATTACAGTTCATAAAAGTCAGGGGATGACTTTAGATGCTGCTGAATTAGATTTGAGTAAAACCTTTGAAAAAGGTCAAGGTTATGTTGCTCTATCAAGATTGAAGGACATCAATAGATTAAGGCTGCTAGGTTTCAATCAAACTGCTCTTGAGGTTGACAATTTAGCATTAAGAGCTGATAAGCGTTTTCAAGAGCTATCGATAGAATTAGACGAAAACACGTCAACCAAAGAATTAAATGAAGAAAAAAAAACTTATATTAAATCTGTAGGAGGAAGAAACTTGACAAAAGTAAAAAAAGAAGCTTAGTCGTAGTAATTTTTGGTTGAATCTATAACAGAATTGTTAATACCATCTAATTCATCTTGTGTTAAATGTCTCCATTCACCAACTCGTAAATCACCTAATTCCACATCCATAATTCTAATTCGCTTCAATTTGATTACTCTGTAATCTAAAAATTCACACATTCTACGAATTTGACGGTTTAAACCTTGAGTTAATGTTATTTTAAACTTATAACTACTCATTTCTTTAACGTCACACTTTTTAGTAACCGTATCCAAAATTGGAATTCCATTACTCATTTTATTAAGAAACTCTGACGTAATACGTCTATCCACAGTAACGACATACTCTTTATCGTGATTATTTCTAGCTCTTAATATTTTGTTTACAATATCACCATCATTCGTTAAAAAGATTAAACCTTCACTAGGTTTATCCAATCTACCAATTGGGAAAATACGTGTAGGATAGTTAATATAATCTACAATATTGTCTGGTTCAACTTCATTATCAGTTGTACAAACAATACCAATAGGTTTATTTAAGGCAATGTATACCTTTTTTATATTTTGATTTTGAACAATTTTTCCATCAACTCTAATTTCATCTTCTTCAGAAACTTTTGTTCCCATTTCTGGAATAGAACCGTTAATTTCAATTCTTCCCTCATCAATCATTCTATCTGCCGCACGGCGAGAACAAAATCCAATTTCACTTAAATATTTATTGATTCTAGTTACTTTCTTTTCTTCCATAATGAATTGATTGACTACAAAGGTAATTACCTTTGAGGTAATACTCAAATAATAAGTACTTATTTACAAATATCTTTCTTTAATAACATTTAAATGATGGAGAGAATGTCCTGAAATTAGCCAACCAATAATTCTTGGAGACAAAATAGTACTCTCTCCTACTTGATTGTCAAAACTATTGACATTTAATGATTTAAAGAATGAAATAGTCCCTTGCCTCACGATTTTATAATCATTTATAATATCTTCAAATTTTAAAGTATTAGAATAATCATTAGATGCATACAAGTCATCATCAAAACGGACAATAACGGTATTCTCATCTCTAGCAATAGACAGCGCTCTTGCTACAAACAAACGTTCTATATCAATAACATGCTGAACTACTTGTTTTACAGTCCATTTACCTTCAGCGTACTTATGATTTGCTTTTTCTTCATCTATATTTGACAACACGTTTACAAATTCATCATAGGACAAACTTAAGCTTTCAACTAATTCAGCGCCTTCTGCTAGATTTATATATTTAGTATAATATAATGATGCTTTTAAATTAACTGGTTTTTTCATACTTATTTGATTAAATCCTTAATAAACTGAACCTTTTCTTCCATTGGTAAAAAAGTATTAATCCAATTGATATGATAACCTTGTTTCTCCATTCGTCTAAACCAGGTCATTTGGCGTTTAGAAAACTGATGTATAGCAATATTCAAGCCTTCAAACAATTCTTTTTTTGAAATTTCTTTTTGTAAATATTTACATATCCATTTATACTCTAAACCATAATACGCCAAATCTTCATAATTCAATCCTGAATCGAGTAATTCAATTACCTCTTCAATTAATCCATTATTTAATCTAACAGAAAGTCTATTCGTAATTTTTTCTCTTCTTGAATCTCTATCAATATCAACACCAACAATTGTGTGTACAAATTCAGGATACACAGCTTCTTTCCATTCTGGATGTTTGGAAATATAATCTGCAATCTCTAAAGAACGAATAATTCTCTTATCTGTAGAAAAGTCTAATTTGGATTGTAATTTATCTGAAATTAAGTTCCATCTACTTAATAACTCTTCAGTGTTTAACTGTCTTGTTTCATCTCTAATTTGATCCGAACTTGGAATACCTAAAAAGGTATTTCCACTCAATGCAGTTTCCAAATACAGCCCGCTTCCTCCGCAAAGAATAGCCTGATGTGAATTGGCTTCTATTTTTTTATAGGCGTCTAAAAAATCTGTTTGATATTCATAAATATTATATTTATAACCAGCAGGTTTAATATCAATTAAATGAAATGGTATCTGTTTACCATCAATGGTATACTCTTCAATATCTTTACCTGTTCCAACATCCATCCCAGTATAAACCTGACGCGAATCTGCAGATATTATTTCTCCATTAATATCTAATGCTAAAGCACAAGCTAAATTTGTTTTACCTGATGCCGTTGGACCTAATATTGTAATTAGTTTATTCATGTTTTTGGATATTGAAATCCACAATAATCAGACTGAAATTAATTGAATTATTTTTTAGATAAAACGGCAGCTACATCTTTTAAAATATCATAAGCTGTTTCAGCCATTTTGTTGATTTTATCATCTAAACAAGGATTAATTTCAACAAACTCAATACATTTAACTTTATCCCAATTCGCAAAATCAGTCATAAAGAAATTAGCTTCTTCAGCATTCAATCCATCTTCAACCGGCGTTCCTGTTCCTTTTGAAACTAAGATACAATCCATTGAATCTACGTCAAAAGAGATATAAATAATATCACAATCACTTAATCTTCCTTTAATCTCTTCAGCAACTGTCTCTTTAGATTTAGCTCTAATTTCATCAACCGAATAATTTTTAATACCGTGTTTTTCTAAATAATCATCCTCAGGTTTTTCAGTATCCCTTACAGATATATATACTAAATCTTCAACATTAGCTTTTGGCGAAATTCCACCCGTATTTTTCAACTTTTCCCACAATGAAAAAGTTTCAGAATTTAATTCATTAATTTGAGAATCTAAATTATCTTCATTTAATGCAGTTGCCAAAGGCATTCCGTGTAAATTTCCACTTGGCGTTGTATAAGGTGTATGAATATCTGCATGCGCATCAATCCAAACTATTCCTAACCTTTTATTAGGGTATGCCTTTTTAATACCTGCAATAGTACCACCAGCACATGCATGATCACCAGAAAGTACTAATGGGAAGTTGTTATCAGTTAAAACGCTTGATACGATTTGACACGTATTATCGTACACATTAACAAGACCATCAATTCTTTTTGCAAAATTATATTTCGTAGGAAAATCAAGTAGTCTGTTCTCAGTTGGAACTTCAATATTTTCATATTGTCCAAAAAAGCCATCTTGAGCTGTTTGAGATACAACTTTCATTGCACCTATCCCTAAACTTGAACCACGTGTCCCAGCAGCAATTTCAGATTGATTTTCAATAATTTTTATCATAAATACAAATTTAACAATTTCTTTAAAATAGTAAGCAACCTAAATCAATTGAATTTATTATGATCATTATATAGTTGAACATACCTATTTAATTATATATTTGTTAAAACAGATAACATATGAGATTATCCATTTTTCTATTTCTTTTTTTAAGTCTATCACTTTCTAGTTGTACTGATGGTAAAATTAATTCTGGTGAAATAGAATATGAAATCTCATACCCTTATAATGACCTTAGTAAAATAATGGAAATGATGTTACCAAAAACAATGACAATTGTTTTTAAAGATGACAAAATGTTAACCACTATAAAAAAAGGAAACTGGTTTACAACTAAAGTCATTTCAAATGAAAGTACTAAAGCATTAGAAATGAGATTAAATATGGGAAGCGATATATATAATACAAACTTAAAAAAGAATGACATAACTTCTTTATTAAGTTCTCAACCCAAATATAACTTCTCTAAACCATCAAAAGGTGTCAATATAATAAACTGTTCATCTAGCTATTATGATGTTGATAACCCTGCTGATAGTATTGATACTTTCTCTAGTGTATTTACTACTGACTTTTCAATTCAAAACGCAAGTTGGTTTTCATCTTATAACGAAATTAAAGGTCTACCATTAGAGTATTTAGTAGATAGATATGGTTTAATAATGAAAATTAAGGCAATAAAATTAACTAAACGTGATGTTAAAGACTCAGAGTTTGAACCGAAATTTAAATACAAAGAATTACCTTATCATAAGTATAATGAAAAAGTACAGGATTTGTTTAATATTATGTTAGACTAGAGCTTTTCTTAACAAGTCTTACTTTAATTATTAATTCAATGCTTTTAAATATAAGTACTCATCAAACCATTCATCATTGTATTTATGCCATTTTGGCTTCATACAAAGTCTAGTAAATTTATTCTTCTCAAATAAATTAATTGACTTAATATTATCCGTTAAAATATTACAAAATATATTCTTTACACCAAGTATTATTTTACAATACTCCTCAATTAATTGAATAGACTGATTAGCTAAACCTTTGTTTCTATACTTTTCATCTATTAATATTCCAACACCAACTCTTTGATGTTCAGTTTCAAAATCGAATAGATCAATGTTTCCTATTATTTCATTTGTTTTAGTCAGACAAATTATTAATCTTAATTGTGAATGAATAAATATATCTTGATTTAAATTAACAAACTCTTCAATTTGAGCTCTTGAATATGACTTTGACGTACTAGATATCTTCCAATTATCTGGATTATTCTCCCAAGCCATCATTACCGAAACATCATCAGTAATTAGTGTCCTAAAATATATTTCATCCCCCCTATACATTCACTTCTCCTTTAAAAACAAAACTTGCTGGCCCTTCCAACCAAATATTAGAAAATGAATCATCCTTTTCTTTTACAAAACTAACCTTTAACTTCCCCCCAACGGCATCAATATCAATGGTATCATTGTCTATATTATTAAGTATAGCATACGACAAGGCACATGCGGTTACACCTGTACCACAAGCTAATGTTTCATTTTCAACTCCTCTTTCGTAAGTTCGAACTTTAATGTGATTATGACCTAATATCTCAACTGCATTAACATTTGTTCCATTTTCAGAATATTGAGGAGAATATCTAATTTCTTGTCCAAATTCAATCATATCTAACTCTTGAATTGAATCAAAATAGGACACATAATGAGGAGATCCTGTTTCTGCAAAATAATCTAAATTGATTTTTTTCACCTTATCGACATTTTTCATCTCAACATTAATTGAACTTTTTTTCACTTCAGCAAAATGAATTCCATCATTAGCTAAAAAAGAAGTTTTACCACCACTAAATACATCATTATCCAAAGCAAATTGAACACCACACCTACTCCCGTTACCGCAAAAACTACGACTTCCATCTGGATTCAGAAAATCAACTAAAAAATTTGCTTCATCCGTATTTTCAATAAAAATTAATCCATCAGATCCAACACCAAATTTCCTGTCGCATAATTTTATTGCTAACACTTCCTTTTTGTCAGTAATACTGTTTGTTCTGTTATCAATAATGACAAAATCATTACCTGCTCCTTGGTATTTATGGAAATTAACTATCATTTGATTGGATTAAAGGTTTGCACAAACTGTCTAAACTCCTCAGTTTCAAACAATTCATATGTGATTGAATGGAATATTAAATAATAAGACTCATTTCTTTTATAAATTTGATAATCTAATTGAGGACTAAGTCCATAAATAATCAACTTAGATTTTGACAATTTATATCCAGAAAAGTTTATGGGGGACTCCCAAAACTCAACATTAATATATTTTTTATCAATATCATTAACATCTATTGCTGACTTTAACAATGAATCAGAATCATCTACATTACTCAACAAGTGAATGACTGGTAAATTAATTAGTTTAAGACGAACATCAGCTACTATACTTAAATTTTCATCAGTAACAGAATCTTTTACTTCTTGTACATTAACTTTTAATGTATCTGCTACCACTATTTTTTGATCTAAACTGTCTACAGCTAAAGTATCTGTTTCAGATTTTAAAACAGTCCTTTTTTCAACTTCAACAATCCTTGTTTTTATAATCGTATCATAAACTATTGTAGAAACAGAAGGAATAGAGTCCGTAATAAAATGTTCATCTTTACTAACTTTACCTGAATTAACACCAATAGCATAACCAATGGTTAAACCAACACCTAACAAACATAAAGGGAGTAATATCTTCATTTTCAATTATTAGAACAAATGTATCAAAAATTACATTTTTAATGAACATAAATCGATATTTTTGTAAAATGAATATTATATATAAGTTTAGCATAGGGATATGGGATATGTTTTTAGAAATGTCTCCCTATTTATTACTAGGTTTTGCCTTTGCAGGTATTCTACATGTACTGATTCCAAAAGAAACTGTTACCAAACAAATTGGCAAAAAAAATATTTGGTCTATATTGAAGGCCACCTTCCTTGGTGTACCATTACCATTATGTTCGTGTGGGGTAATTCCAACAGGTGTTTCTTTTTATAAAAATGGGGCAAGCAAAGGAGCCACTAATGCATTTTTAATTTCTACTCCTCAAACAGGAGTAGATTCAATTCTTATTACATCCTCATTAATGAATTGGCCTTGGGCAATCTTGCGACCAATCGTTGCGTTAATAACTGGGGTGTTTGGCGGTTTGCTAACAGATAAAATGGACACGGACACTAACAGTGTTGAAGTTGAAGACTGTTCAAGTTGTGAAATCAAACCAAAACGACATTGGTTAATTGAAATTGTTGATTATGCCTTTTTTGAATTTCTGCCAGATATTTCTAGACAATTGCTGCTAGGAATATTAATTGCAGTAGCCATTACTATATTTATTCCACCAACAGTTTTTTCTGACTACTTGACTAATCCATTTTTAAATATGTTACTAATTTTGGTCGCTTCTATTCCATTATATGTTTGTGCTACTGGCTCTGTTCCTATTGCATCATCCCTTTTACTTTTAGGTGTTTCTCCAGGTGCTGTTTTAGTTTTTTTAATGGCGGGACCTGCTACAAATGCGGCTACTATTTCAGTTCTATGGAAATCATTGGGAAAAAAGTCAACCCTTGCCTATTTAATATCAATAATTACTGGTGCTTTACTATTTGGTTTATTAATCGACTATGTTTTGCCTACGGCTTGGTTTAACATTACTGAAACTGCCTCAACTCATATTCATGGAGCATCTACCTCTTGGATTGCTATAAGCAGCGCTATAGTATTAATGGCTTTAATAGTTATAGTAGAAATAAAAAAACAATTACCTAAAACACTAATTAGAATGGAAAATAGTAAAACATATACAGTAAATGGAATGACGTGTAATCACTGCAAAAATTCTGTAGAATCAAATTTAGTTAAAGCAACAAACATTGATGAAGTTACTGTTGATTTGGAAACAAAATCAGTTACCGTAAAAGGAAGTGCAACTTCAGAAGAAGTTAAAGCATTAGTTGATGGATTAGGATATGAATTCATGCTTTAAATCACACTAAACCATCATTGTGTATTACAAAAAAGACTACAGTAATTAGTGTAGTCTTTTTCTTTAAATTGTTTTTACAAGTTCAAAACAGTTTAAACTAATATCGTGTAAACTAATATTTGCATTCACTTAAGATTAACTACCTCAATTCATTATGAAATTTGATCACAGCGTTAGCTTCATCATGACTTAAATGTTTTCTTTTTTTGGATAAAAATAGAAGACAATATCTTTTTTTTCATTTTTAACAATGCTCTGAGCGTGTGCTCTTTACTGAACGTGTAAAAACAAGATACACCTTGAAGTCATAACCATGCCCCCCTTGATCTAGTGCGATTTTAAAAGTATTATCAATATTTGATATTTTCACATTTTTGAAAGAAAATATATGTTTACTTTGAATCATTAATATTATAATACTTTCGAACTCTACAAACTAACTTTCCTTTATCATAAATTGAATCCCCTTTATTACCACCAAGCTTAATCATATTAATTTGATGTATCAAAACATCTGGACGAATCCTCTTTTTGGTAGTTTTGTTGACTTAAACTTATCCCAATACTAAATATAAATAAGCTTGTTAAAATGTTATTTTCATAATTTTAGTTTCAATTATAAGTACTTGTTGTTATTATCTTACACTAGAATTTAATTTAGAAACTTATAGCACAAAAAAAAGCCTACTTATAAAGTAGGCATTTTAAAATTTCACCAAAATATTATAAAGCTTCTAACTGCGCTTTAATTTCTTTAAACTTAGCAATATTACCTAATTTGTAATACACTTGCTTTAAAGATGTTAAAATCTCTTTATTATTAGGTGTTAATTCATTTGCCTTTTCTAAATATGGTAATGAATTAGTAAAATTTTCTTTCATTGAGGTTCTAAATACTTCTTCCTGAGGATCACCTGGTTGTAAATCATTGATTTTACCATTTAAATCAGCAGCTTTATTAAAATAAACAGCTCCTAACCCTAATAATGCATCAGAAAAGTTTGGATCAATTTCAATTACTTTTTTGTACGCTTTTTCAGCATCTTCATATCTTTCTAAGTTTTCATAAACTGTTGCAACCGCATAGTTTAAATCTCTACTTTCAGGATCTAAAGCAATAGCATCAGTTAACACTTTTTCAGCTTCTACTTTTTTATCTTGACCTAAGTAAATGTTAATTAAAGACACCATGATATCTTTATTACCTGGATGTTTAACAACTTGTTCTTTCAACATTACTTCCGCTTCTTCTTTCTTATCTAATTGAGTGTAAGCCTCCGTTAAATAAGCAATACTAGAACCTGCTTTGTAATTAATTTCAACACATTTTTTAAACGACTCTTCAACCACTTCCCATTTCTCAATGTTAAATGCAGCTAATCCGGTATTAAAATAAGAAGCCGAATCAGTTTCTCCTAAAATATCAGCAAAAGTGGAAGACATTGAGAACCCACCGATAGCTTCTTCATACTTTTTGTCTTGAAACATTTGAATTCCTGTATTATATCCTTGGTACCTTAATTTATTACAATACTCTTTAACATCATCACCATAACGGTCTTTTTTGTCATTTGTCTTAACAGCCTTCAATGCATTAACACCTTCTTCTGCTAATTTCTCTGCATCCATAGCCATTACTGTTTCATTCTTAGCTATTGTTCCAATAGCTCCAACTTCCAAGTAAATTTTACCTTTATACATTAGTGTTTTAGGGTCTGTTTTAGTATCTTCATGAGCAGCAGCTAAATCAATATATGTTTTTGCTTCTAATAATGCAGCTGATGCATTTTCAAATTTACCTTGCACTAATGATTTTTGTGCATCTTGATAAGACATTGCTGCATTGGTTGTGTTCTTTTTTTGAGCAAAAGTTAAAGTTGTACTTAATACTAAAGCTCCTAAAATAATTTTTTTCATGTTTTCTTTTATATTATTATTTACTTGATGTTAAATTCTGAAAAATTCCATACATAAATGCATGGAATCTTCAATATTCAATATCTATGCCATTTTTAATTTTTCTTATTCTTCTTCTTCACTTCCTGGAATTGGAACAATAATAGCATCACTATTCTCATCTTCTTCCTCATCATCATCTCTAAATACTTTTGCTACAGCAGCAATTTCATCAGTCCCTTTCAGGTTGATTAATTTAACACCTTGTGTAGCTCTTCCCATTACTCTTAGAATATCAACATGCATTCTAATTGTAATTCCTTTTTTAGTGATAATCATTAAATCATCTTCATCAGATACATTTTTGATAGAAATTAATTCACCTGTTTTATCAGTTACATTAATCGTTTTCACACCTTTTCCACCTCTATTTGTAATTCTGTAATCAGAAACTGCTGAACGTTTACCGTAACCATTTGAAGAAACAACCATTACATTAGCTTCATCAGATTCAACAGCAATCATTCCAACTACTTCATCATCATCATGCGCTAATCTAATACCTCTAACACCAGAAGCAGTTCTACCCATCGATCTCACTTTCTCCTCTTCAAATCTAATAGATTTTCCAGATTTTAAAGCCATCATGATTTGATTAGAACCATTTGTTAATTTAGCCTCTAATAAAGTATCACCATCTCTAACACCAATAGCATGAATACCATTCGTTCTAGGTCTAGAATATGCTTCTAATTTAGTTTTCTTAATCACACCTTTTTTAGTACACATTACAATGTATTTATCATCCGTGTACTCAGTAGACTTTATATCTCCAACATTAATAAATGCTTTAATAGAATCATCTTGACCAATATTAATTAAGTTCAATAATGCTCTACCTTTAGATGTTTTAGACCCTTCTGGAATCTCAAATACTCTCATCCAGAAACATTTACCTTTTTCAGTAAATATCAATAACCAATTATGGTTAGTTGCTACGAATAAGTGTTCTAAGAAATCTTTATCTCTCGTTGTAGAACCTTTAGACCCTGTTCCACCTCTACGTTGTACTTTGTATTCAGCTAAAGAAGTACGTTTAATATAACCTGCATTAGAAATTGTAATCACAACTTCCTCATCAGGAATTAAATCTTCAATACTCATTTCATTAGCAGAGTATTCAATAATTGAACGTCTTTCATCACCGTATTTTTCACGAATATATTCCAATTCTTCAGTAATGATAGTCATTCTTCTATCTTCATTTTCTAAGATATCTTTTAAGTCCGTGATTTTAATCATTAACTCATCAAATTCACCTCTTAATTTATCTTGTTCAAGACCTGTTAAGTGTCTTAAACGCATCTCGATAATTGCTTTAGATTGAATTTCTGATAACGCAAAACGAACCATTAATTCTTCTCTTGCAGCCTCAGGAGATTTAGCCGCTCTAATAATTTTAATTACTTCATCAATGTTATCTGACGCTATAATTAACCCTTCTAATATATGTGCTCTTTCTTCCGCTTTTCTTAAATCATAAATAGCTCTTCTCACTACAACCTCATGTCTATGTTCAACAAAATGATGAATCATATCTTTAAGATTCAACATTTCAGGACGACCTTTAACTAAGGCGATATTATTTACTGAAAATGAAGTTTGTAAAGATGTATATTTATATAATTTATTTAAAACAACGTTTGGAATTGAATCTCTTTTTAATTCGTAAACAATCCTCATACCCGTTCTATCAGACTCATCTCTAATATCAGAAATACCACTAATTTTCCCATCATTAACAAGGTCAGCAGTCTTCTTAATCATGTCTGCTTTATTCACTTGATATGGAATTTCAGAAACAATAATTGCTTCTTTTCCTTCTCTAATCTCTTCAATAGTTGCTTTAGCACGCATTACAACCTTACCTCTACCAGTTTCAAATGCAGCTTTTACACCCTCATATCCATAAATAGTTCCTCCAGTTGGAAAATCAGGCGCTTTGATATGCTCCATTAATTCAGCAATCTCAATTTCTTTATTATTAATATATGCAATGGTTCCATTAATAACCTCTGTTAAATTATGAGGTGGCATATTTGTTGCCATTCCTACAGCAATACCACTTGCACCATTAACTAATAAGTTAGGCACTTTTGTTGGTAAAACCGTTGGTTCTTTTAAAGTATCATCAAAATTCGGAGCAAAATCTACTGTTTCTTTTTCAAGATCGGCTAACATCTCTTCAGCAATCTTTCTTAATTTAGCTTCAGTATAACGCATTGCTGCAGGACTATCACCATCAACAGAACCAAAGTTACCTTGTCCATCAACTAACGGATATCTTAATGACCAATCTTGAGCCATCCTTACCATAGTATCATAAACAGAAGAATCTCCGTGTGGATGATACTTACCTAGAACTTCACCAACAATTCTTGCTGACTTTTTATGACCTCTATTAGACAAAACACCTAAATCAAGCATACCATACAGAACTCTTCTGTGGACAGGTTTGAATCCATCTCTCACATCTGGTAATGCTCTAGAAACGATTACTGACATTGAATAATCAATGTAAGCTGATTTCATTTCACTTTCAATGTCTATCTTAATAATTCTCTCTCCGTCTGCCATATTAATTGTATGTATTTTTTCAATTTACGAAAATAGTAATATTAATTGAATCATGCCACTTATAAAACATAGACTTATTAACAAAAACACGTGAAAAATATAGCTTATTAACAATTGAGCTAAGTAAAATGATTTTTTTATATTTGGAGTTAATAATTTTAGTACATTTAAACTAAAAAAACAGGATTAATAAATTATGGATGCAAATTTTTCAGCAAGAGCACAAGATGTAATCGCCTTTAGTCGAGAGGAAGCTGTCCGTTTAGGTAATGACTACCTTGGCGTTGAGCACATTTTACTTGGGTTATTACGTGAAGGTGAAGGTTTGGCAATAAAATTGTTGATGGAATTCTCTGTTAACATTGAAGAATTAAGATTAAACCTTGAAAGAAAACTAAAAGAAACAAGCGTAAAAAATATAAACTCCAAAAATATCCCACTCGTAAGACAAGCTGAAAAAGTTTTAAAAATGACTTATTTAGAGGCTAGACTATTTAAAAGTAAGCGCGTTGGAACGGAGCATATTCTATTGTCAATTCTTAGAATTGAAGATAATCTAGCGACCAACTTATTAAATAAGTATGGCGTTATTTATGAAAACGTTAAAGAAGAACTACAAGCTATGATAGAAGACAAAGACATAACAAGAGCAGAATTCCCAGGTTCAACAGAAGATGGTGAAAGCTCAAAAGGCTCAGGAGAATCAAATTTCGGTTCTTCTTCAAAAAAATCAAAAACTAAATCTACCACTCCAGTTTTAGACAACTTTGGAAGAGATTTAACTGCAATGGCAGAACAAAACAAATTAGATCCTATTGTTGGGCGTCACTCTGAAATTGAAAGAGTTTCACAAATTTTATCAAGAAGAAAAAAAAATAACCCAATTCTAATTGGTGAACCTGGTGTTGGAAAATCTGCAATTGCAGAAGGATTAGCATTAAGAATTGTACAAAAGAAAGTATCAAGAATTCTATTTGGAAAAAGAGTTATCTCTTTGGATCTAGCATCACTAGTTGCTGGTACTAAATACAGAGGTCAATTTGAGGAAAGAATGAAAGCTGTTATGAATGAATTAGAAAAATCTAGAGAGATTATTCTATTCATTGATGAAATTCACACCATTATTGGTGCTGGAGGTGCATCTGGCTCATTAGACGCTTCCAATATGTTCAAACCTGCACTAGCTAGAGGTGAGCTACAAGTAATTGGAGCTACAACTCTAGATGAGTACCGTCAACATATTGAAAAAGATGGCGCTTTAGAAAGACGTTTTCAAAAAGTATTAATTGAACCTACATCTATTGAGGAAACGATCGAGATTTTGGCCAACATTAAAGAACGCTATGAAGATCACCATTCGGTTTCATACACTGACAAAGCGATAGCCGCTTGTGTAAAGTTAACGGAGCGTTATATGTCGGATAGAAACTTACCAGACAAAGCTATAGATGCTATGGATGAAGTTGGTTCAAGAGTTCATATTACGAATATTAATGTTCCCAAGAAAATTGTTGAATTAGAGAAAGCAATTGAAGAAATTAACATTGAAAAGAAAGACGTAATTAAATCTCAACAGTATGAAAAAGCTGCTCAATTAAGAGATACTGAAAAATCTTTAACTGAAGAGCTAGATAAAGCTCAAGAAGAGTGGGAAACTGATACAAAAGAAAATAAAATTGAAATTACGGAAGCACATGTAGCAGAAGTAGTTTCTATGATGACTGGAATTCCATTACAGAAGGTTTCAGAAACTGAATCTGGTAAAATTGTACATTTAGGTGATTCAATACAGAAAAATGTAATTGGACAAGATGAAGCTATTGCCAAGGTTGTGAAGGCGATTCAAAGAAATAGAGCTGGATTAAAAGATCCAAATAAACCAATTGGTTCATTCTTTTTCTTAGGCCCAACCGGTGTTGGTAAAACTCAATTAGCAAAAGTATTAGCTAAAAATTTGTTTGATTCTGAAGACGCATTAATTAGAATTGATATGTCTGAATATATGGAGAAATTTTCGATATCTAGATTAGCAGGAGCTCCTCCGGGCTATGTTGGTTATGAAGAAGGTGGACAATTAACTGAAAAAGTAAGACGTAAACCCTACTCTATCATACTCTTAGATGAAATCGAAAAGGCTCATCCAGATGTATTTAATATGCTTCTACAAGTATTAGATGATGGTCATATGACAGACGGTTTAGGACGTAAAATTGATTTTAAGAATACTATCATTATCATGACTTCTAATATTGGGGTTAGACAATTACAAGATTTCGGAACAGGGGTTGGATTCGGTACTTCATCTCAAACAGCTCAAAAAGAAGATGCTGCAGTTGCAATTATTCATAAAGCGCTGAAGAAAGCATTTGCTCCTGAATTTTTGAATAGAATTGATGATATGATCATATTTAATTCTTTAAAGAAAGAAGATATTCACCAAATCATTGACATTGAATTAGCTAAGCTTTATGGAAGAATAAATGAATTAGGTTACAAAGTCCAAATGACTAATGAAGCTAAAGATTATATTGCTGACAAAGGGTATGATGCAAAATATGGTGCAAGACCTTTAAATAGAGCGATTCAAAAGAATGTTGAAGACCCTTTAGCTGAAGAAATTATTAACTCTAATTTAAAAGAAGGAGATACAATTAAAATTGATTTCGATACAAAAGAAAATAAAATAAATATTGAAATCGAAAAAGGTAAATCTCCTAAAAAGAAAACCACTGATAAATAGTAAATCACTACTTATTTTAATAAGCAGAAGTCTTAATTGATTTCTGCTTTTTTTGTTTTCAAACTAATCACCATTTATTTTCACTCACAACCACTAAATCTTCTTAAAAGTAGAATCTTAATGTTTTACCAAGTTTACTTACAAGTTTTCACCTCTTTTATGTAACTTTTTGTTCTGTTTTGTAGTTATATTAAGTAAGAATGCAAAATAAAACGTATTAGGCTTGACTTGAAAGGAATAATGACGTAAATTTGCAATTCGGTAGTTAACAATTTTAAATAAAAGGAAAAATGAGGCAGTTAAAAATTACAAAATCCATAACAAATCGTGAAAGTCAATCTTTAGATAAGTACTTACAGGATATTGGTAAGGAGGAACTAATTACTGCTGAAATGGAAGTTGAATTAGCAAAAAGAATCAAGCAAGGAGACCAATGGGCACTTGAAAAATTGACTAGAGCTAATTTAAGATTTGTTGTTTCAGTTGCAAAACAGTACCAAAATCAAGGTCTTACATTACCAGATTTAATTAACGAAGGAAATTTAGGTTTAATTAAAGCCGCACAAAAATTTGATGAAACAAGAGGGTTTAAGTTTATATCCTATGCCGTATGGTGGATTCGTCAATCAATATTGCAAGCTTTAGCTGAACAGGCTAGAATCGTTCGTTTACCATTGAATCAAGTAGGATCCTTAAATAAAATTAACAAAGCATTCTCTAAATTAGAGCAAGAATACGAAAGACCTCCTTCAGCTGAAGAATTAGCTGAGATTTTAGAAGTTCCTGAAGATAAAGTAAAGGAATCAATGAAAGTAGCTGGTCGTCACGTTTCTATGGATGCTCCTTTATCTTCTTCTGAAGACGGTGGAACATTAATGGATGTAATGGCAAATGCTGATTCACCAAACGCTGACAAACATTTATTAGCAGAATCTTTACAGAAAGAAATTGAAAGATCACTTTCAACATTAACTGATAAAGAAAAAGAAATTATTAGATTGTTTTTCGGAATTGGAATGAATCACGGGCTCACTCTTGAAGAAATTGGAACTAAATTCAACCTAACAAGAGAAAGAGTTAGACAAATAAAAGAGAAGGCTATAAGACGCTTAAGACATTCGTCTAGAAACAAATTACTAAAAGATTATTTAGGATAACATTTAGCCTCCAATTTTTTGGGGGCTTTTTTATTATCTAATTTTAAAATATTAATACGTTACAACCAATAAAAATAAATTAAAAAATGGGAACATCAGTAGGTTACGAAAATGAACTTAACAATTATGTTAAGAATGAAAGAGCAGCAGTTAAATTAGCTCGCTACGTAGGTGAATTATTATTTGACCAAGGAATTGAATTAGTTTTATTCAGAAATCATTTAGTAGATATTACTACTTCTGAAATTATTAATTTACATGACTATGCTGAAAAAGTAGTTGGTAAAAGAATTTATGTAACAACGACATCAGAATTAGCTGAAGAAGTTTTTAATTTAAATTTATCTCCTGCTAAAATTGATATAGGGAAATTAGCTTACGAATGGATTCAAGAAGGTAATGCATTTGATTCAAAAGCAGACTTCTTAAAAGACAAATTGGCGGACATGATAAATGGTAGCGATTCGAAAGTTGAACCAAGAGATGTCGTATTATATGGTTTTGGTAGAATTGGTAGATTAGCAGCAAGAGAATTAATTAAACAAGCGGGTAAAGGTCAACAATTAAGATTAAGAGCAATTGTTACTAGAAACGCTTCTGCTGATCAAATTACAAAAAGAGCTGCATTACTAAGAAACGATTCAGTGCATAACGATTTTAAAGGAACTGTTACTGCCGATATCGAAAACAAAGCCATCATCATTAACGGTCAAATTGTTAAAATGATTGAAGCTTCAAATCCAGAAGACATTGATTATACTGCATATGGAATCAATGATGCGTTAATCATTGATAACACTGGTGCTTTTACGGATAAAGAAGCCCTATCTCGCCACTTAAAAGCAAAAGGAGCCGACAAAGTTTTATTAACTGCTCCTGGTAAAGAAATTCCAAATATTGTTTATGGAATTAACCATTTTGATTTAGACATTGAAGGACAAGATATTTTTTCTGCAGCAAGTTGTACAACAAATGCAATTGCGCCGATTTTAGATGTTATCAATACTAAATATGGTATTGAAAAAGGACATATTGAAACTGTACATGCTTATACTAATGATCAAAATTTATTAGATAACATGCACAAGAAACCACGTAGAGGTAGATCAGCTGCAATAAACATGGTAATTACTTCCACAGGAGCAGGAAAAGCTGTAACTAAAGTAATTCCAGATTTAGAAAATAAATTAACTGCAAATGCTGTACGTGTACCCACACCAAACGGTTCTTTAGCAATTATGAATTTAACATTAAAAACTGCCACTGATTCGGTTGAAGCAGTTAATGGAGTAGTGAAAGATGCCGCATTAAACGGAAATTTAGTAAATCAAATCTTCTATTCTTTTGATGAAGAGTTAGTGTCTAATGACATTATTGGAAACACATGTTGTTCTGTATTTGATTCGCCAGCAAGTATTGTTTCTCCAGATAAGAAAAATGTTGTACTTTATACATGGTATGATAATGAATTTGGATATACTAAACAAGTTATTAGATTAGCTAAATATATTGCTAAAGTAAGAAGATCGATTTATTACTAATATATCATAATATTATAGTACAAAACGGGGTAGCATTTATTTGCTATCTCGTTTTTTTGGTTCAAATTTAGCCATTTTTAAGATAATTAGTGTTTTAAAAAAAACATTTTAATAAAAAAATGATTTAAATAAAACACTTATGAAGGTCTATATATAAAGGGATTAGAGATAATTCATAAGCTTAATAGGGTAACAGAGCACATAATTAATCACAAAAGAGTAAAAAGTTTGATATTTAAGCTTTATATTTGCATCATCAAAAACCTATCAATTGAAAAAATTTAAATTTAAAATTTATAATTAATCATTGATAATTAATAATTCAGGAAAGGACAACATTAATTTGTTGTCCTTTTTTTGTGTTTTTTCCATTTATGATTACATTATTCTAATAGAACCTTAAACTTATGACATCTAAAAATTGAAACAATAATTTTATAATAGAACTTGGTTTCAATTTATTTAATTTGTGCTTCAATTTGGTTTTGTTCTCTAATATAGTTAAAACGTAGATGATTTTCCAATAGTGAACGTTAATTCAAAATTCCATAAAAACTGGTAAAGATCATTTAATGATGTTGAGTTTGAGTTTAACTTGTCTTTTAATGAACTCAAGGGGCTTAGTCTACTTTTAAAAACAATAACCTTAATAACATCAAACATCTATTCAACTCCTGTTTCGTTCAAAATAAAATCTCGGTCAACCTTCTATTTTCAAGAAGACTAACTTATACATTAAGCATTAATCAAATTAGTACATATATGACTAAAGTAAAAAAAATAGCCATGCTATATTAAAAAGAAACGAAAACAGTTATCTCAAGCCCATCATAAACCAAATAAAACATTAATAATAAAAGTATTAACTAATTATTTTTAAAACCATAACAACAACAAAAATGGAACTTAGCTTTACAATTCTGATCGTCTTTTAATAAAAAGTTTCCAATTATCATTAATATATTTGTCTAAACAAAAAACTTATATATTATGAAAAAAAAATTACTTAGTATTATTGCAATGGCAACATTAGGATTCGGAGCAATAGCTCAAACGTCTTATAACGTGGGTGATGTGATACCAAACTTTACTGTAACAGATACAGAAGGTAATACACAAGATTTACATGCAATTACAGCAACAGGAAAGTATGTGTACATTGATTTCTTTTTTGACACTTGTGGACCTTGTCAATCAGTGAGCCCAACATTTAATGAATTTTATGACAAATACGGATGTAACGGTGGAGATGTATATTGTTTAACAATGAATAATGGAACAGATAGTGATGCAGAAGTTATAGCTTATGAGCAAGCTCATGGTGGAACATTTAATCATGCTCCTGCAGTTAGTGCTGACGGTGGTGCTGGAGCTGTAAATACTGCATTTGGTATTGGAGCATTTCCAACAGTAGTATTGATTGGACCTGACAACAAACTTATTGAGCAAGATATCTTTCCGATTTCAGGTGTAGCAATATTAGAGGGTACATTTCCAACAGGATTTTCACCTTCTCCAATGGCTTGTTCATCTGTAGGGATTTCAACAAATAAATTAGAGGAATTAACAGTTTATCCAAACCCTTCTTCTGATAATGTAAATATTTCTTTCTCATCTTCTGATGCAACAGATGTTGAAGTTTCAATCTTCAACTTATTAGGTGAAAAAATCAAAACTATCACTACTACTTCTAGTATTGGAAACAATAACATTACTATTAATGTTAACGACTTTACAGTTGGACAATACATTATTCAAATCCAAAAAAACAATAAATTAACGACTACGAAATTTACTGTTTCTAAGTAACAAAAACGTTTAGTAAATTATTAAAGGAAGGGCAACATATCAATGTTGTCCTTTTTTATTGTAATTTGAATTCATATGCTTGATTTGTTTTTCATCATTTTCATCCCACCTGTTTCGATACATTAATAATGGATATAAACAAAATGACATAAAAAAAAGAATAATATATATTATTTCATTTTTTATTTTCATTGTAATCTTTAAAATTTTAATAACAAAATATGGAATATGATTCGCCAATAGCATTCCATCTGTATTTTTTGAATTTATCTTTATTATCTTTGTCAAAAAAATATACTTAGCTTTGCAAAAAGACATTCTTCTAATAACTCCGCCTTTTACACAATTAAACACGCCCTACCCTGCTACGGCATATATAAAGGGATTTTTAAACACAAAACAGATTTCTACTTTCCAAGCAGATTTAGGAATTGATGTTATTTTAAGTTTATTTTCTAAAAAAGGACTAATTCATTTATTTGAGACTGAAACTCCTGTTCAATTATCAAAAAATTCAAAACGAATTTTAGCATTAAAAGAAGACTACATTCAAACTATTGATTCTGTCATTCAGTTTTTACAAGGTAGAAACAGTACGTTATCTCACGCTATTTGTAGCGATAATTATTTACCAACCGCTTCAAGATTCAATCAATTAGAAGATTTAGAATGGGCTTTTGGGTCAATGGGTTTACAGGATAAAGCCAAGCATTTAGCAACTTTATATATTGAAGATATTTCTGATTATATTGTAGATAATATTGATTCAAACTTTGGATTTAGTAGGTATGCTGAACGTATTAGCTCATCTGCCCATACGTTTGATGATTTATATACTCAACTAAAAGCACCCAATTCATACATTACAAACATTTCATTACCGATTTTGGATAATTACATTAAAACGGTTAATCCAAAATTAGTAGTCATTTCAGTACCATTTCCTGGTAACTTATTCTCTGCTTTGAAATGTGGTGAATTTATTAAACAAAACTATCCTCACCTAAAAATCATAATCGGTGGTGGTTTTCCAAATACCGAATTAAGAACAATTACAGAGAATAGATTATTCGAGTTTGTAGACTTCATTAGTCTAGATGATGGAGAAGCCCCAATAGAGCAACTTTATAATCACATAACACAACACACTAAGAAAGAAACATTAAAACGTACCTTCACTTTAGAAGATGGAAACGTTAAATACTTTAACAATCCTGTTATTAAAGACTACTCACAAAAAGACGTAGGTACACCAGATTATACTGGACTTAGATTAAATGAATACATTTCTGTAATTGAAGTCGCTAATCCTATGCACAGTTTATGGAGTGATGGTAGATGGAACAAATTAACTTTAGCACATGGTTGTTATTGGGCGAAATGTACATTTTGTGATATTTCATTAAGTTACATTAGAGATTATGAACCATCTAAAGCTGAATTGCTAGTTGATCGAATTGAAGAATTAGTAAAAGCAACAGGTGAAAATGGATTCCATTTTGTAGATGAGGCTGCACCACCAAAACTGTTAAGAGATTTAGCTTTAGAATTAATTAAACGTAAAATTTCAATCTCATGGTGGACGAATATTAGATTTGAAAAGAATTTCTCTTCTGACTTATGTGATTTATTAAAACAGTCTGGTTGTATTGCTGTTTCTGGCGGAATTGAAGTTGCCTCAGACCGTCTACTTAAATTAATTGATAAAGGTGTTGACTTACAACAATTGGCTAACGTATGCTCAAACTTTACAGAAAACGGAATAATGGTACATTCGTATTTAATGTATGGTTTTCCAACCCAAACTGATTTAGAAACTATAAACTCTTTAGAAGTAGTTAGACAGTTTTTTGAAGCTGGTATCATTAACTCTGGTTTTTGGCATCAATTTGCCATGACTGCGCATAGTCCAATTGGTTTAGAACCTGAACGATTCAATGTAGAAAGCGTTTTAAAAACGGATGGTAGTTTTGCGAACAATGATCGCCCACACGTTGATAATGTTGGGTGTGAGCATGAAAAATATAGCCAAGGTTTAAAAACGTCTATCTACAACTATATGCATGGCGCTGGTTTTGAATTACCGCTTCAAAATTGGTTCGATTTTGATACAAAACGAACTACTTTAGCGCCTAACTTTATAGATTTACTATTAGAACATGGTGCACCCTTTACATTAAAACCAAATACTAAAGTAGTTTGGTTGGAAACTGTTCCTGAAATAGAAATTTATACTATTAAAAAGAAAGGCAAGCAGAAACAAATGTCTAGGTTAGTCTTTAACACTAAAACGAATCAATTTACATTGAAAGGTAATGTCAATCAAATGACTGGTATTCATGCAATATTAACTTTATCATCTGTAAACAGTGAGAAACCAGCCAGTTTTAAAACTATTGAGGCGCTTTATGAAGACTTATCGAATGAAGAATTTGGTCAATTTATGAATACTGAAAACTTTGATGTATTGAAGGAAAATGGGTTGTTGTTTTTGTAAGGTTACTTAATTAAGTAAAAGAATAACCCCCTACTATTTTCTGTTCCATTTCAAAAAATAATTTTTCTTGTAATTTATTCATTTCAAATTCATAGTTAATTTTATACAAAACAGTTAGTACTTGGCTTTTACTTAAAATAGATTTGTGTGTCATAATTAACGATTCTAATTCTTGAATTACAGAAGTGTAATTACCATCATTAACTTTGGTCAACTCTGTAACAAAGTCAGTTTCAAAAGCTATAAATTTTTCTTTCACGTTAAGTTATATTAATCCTCAATAATCTTTTCAATTGTAAATGATACACTATCTGCTTCTTTTTCGTGCCATTCTGTTCTCGATACATTTTTCGTACCTCAAAATACTCGAACTGACATTAACTTTTTCATTTCATTAGTACTTAAAAAAAACAATTCGTCAGTCTAGCCGTCTAGTATCTAGAATCGAAGCGTTCTTGTATCTTTTTTTATTACCTATTCCCTAATTTACCAACTACATCAATAAATGAAGAATGAATTGTATCTGTATTGATATGTTTACCATCTTTAACGACCAATTTACCGTTAGCTATTGTACCATATTGCATAGATGTATCTGTTGAATATACAAACGTAGATAATAAGTTTTGTAAGGTACTCGTTACAATTAACGGTGCTTTTGCATTCATTAAAACCGCATTAAATGATTTGCCTACTTTAAAAAAGTCAGTACTAAAATTATTCATAGCTTTACGTCCACTGATCAAAGCCATTTCAATAGCAAACTGTCCACTATCGCCTTGTTGGTTTGAATAATATGTATTTCTTTTATGAGATGTTAAACGTTGTCCATAATCTAACAACCTTAACTCTTCAAACGGATTTAACCCCACATGACTATCGGTACCAATACTCCATTTACCACCGTAATTTTGATATTTTTTTAAGGGGAAAATTCCATCTCCTAAATTACCTTCCGTACTCGGGCAAATCACCACATTAGCACCAGTTTTTGCTAAGCCATTTACCTCATCATCCACTAAATGTGTGGCATGAACTAAATGAAATCGATCATTCATGTCTACATTGTCTAACATCCATTCAACCGGACGTTTTCCTAAATATGAAATAGAATCTTCAATCTCTTTTAATTGTTCTGAGATATGAATATGAAACGGTAAATCTTGAGGACCATTTTTAGCAATTTCAGCAATATCAGTTGGTTCAACACCACGCATAGAATGAATTCCAATAGCTACATTCGCATTAGCATAATGTTTACACGAGTTTTTTGAAGCTTCTAATAGTTTATAGTATTCATCAACCGTTGGAGAAATAAAACGTTTTTGACCATCCGTAGGATTTTTACCGAATCCACCTTTTTGATAAAAAATGGGAACTAATGTAATTGAAATACCTGTTGTTTTAGCCGCAGCGACTAATCGCTCCCCCATTTCAGATAAGTTAGCATATTGCTTACCATCTTTGTCATGGTGAACATAATGAAATTCAGCAACAGCCGTATACCCATGTCTTAACATTTCTGAATACAACATAGTGGCAATACTTTCTAATTCATCAGGTGAAATAGATAAGGCTAATTTATACATGGCATCACGCCAAGACCAAAAATCATCTGGTGCTTGACCTGTAGAATGTGTTTCTGCTAAACCAGACATAGCATATTGAAAGGCATGAGAATGTGCATTTTGAAAACCTGGGATCGCATAACACTCTAAATCAAAATGAGTAGCTACTCCTGTTTCAGTTGAGCTAATTGAAGCAATAATACCTTCATCATCAACTGATACAAAAGCTGGTGAAATCCACTTCTCATTCTGTAATAATCCCTTTAATTTATATGTTTTCATCTGTATTCGTTTGAGTAGACACAAATTTAAGATTATTCAGTAGGAAATTCAATTATGATCAATAAAAATTTGCACACTTTAGTTCAAAAAAAAATCATTGAAAAACACACTGTGCATAGCGCTATTCTCAATGATTTAAATACTTTTTTATCCTTAGCAATTTTTATTTTTCTAGAATCTTAAATCCTTTACCATGAACATTTAATATTTCTACGTTAGTTGATGGCTTTAAAATCTTTCTCAATTTTGTAATATACACATCCATTGAACGACCGTTGAAGTAATTATCATCACCCCAAACATGTCTTAAAGCTGCATTTCTATCCAAAATCTCTCCTTTGTTTTTTATTAAGATATAAAACAACTCATTTTCCTTAGTTGTTAACTTTGATTCAACATTACCAATTTTGACTTTTTGAGAAGCATAATCAAATTCTACATCACCTATACTAAATTCAGTCACTTTTTGATTTCCTTTGTAGGTTCTTTTTAAGATCGCATTAATTCTAGCTAATAACTCTTCCATACCGAATGGTTTAGTCATATAATCATCAGCACCTGAAGAAAATCCTTTTAACTTATCATCCTGTAAAGACTTTGCCGTTAGAAATAAAATTGGAATTTCTTGATCCGTTTCTCTAATCTCTTTTGCAACTGAAAAACCATCTTTTATAGGCATCATCACATCTAAAATTACAAAATCAAAAGGCTGAGATTTATATCTTTCTAAAGCTATTTCACCATTAATACATAAGGATACATCAAAATCTTTTGCTTTTAAAAAAGTTGATAATACTAATCCTAAATTTGAATCATCCTCTGCTAATAATACTCTAATTTTACTCATCTTTAAATATAATTTTAAACGTTGAACCTTTACTTATCTCACTTTTCACTTGAACCTTACCTCCATGCATTTCTACAATACGATTAACATAATCCAAACCTAAACCAAATCCTTTCACATCATGTACATCTCCTGTTGAGACCCTGAATAATTTATCAAAAATACGCTTTTGATTTTCTTTTGTAATACCAATTCCATTATCAATAATACTAATAGAAAATCCTTTTAATGTTTTTACCAATTCTACTTTTGTAATCGGGTTATCTGTTGAATATTTAAGGGCGTTATCCATTAAATTGATAATTACATTTGTAAAATGCATTTTATCTACATTCCAATTAATGAGATCTAATCGCTTTAATTGTAATTCTCCACCTCTTTGTTGAAATTGTATTTTAAATGATTTTATAGCATCCTCAACCAGATCATGAATTGGATACTCCGCCATTTGAAGGTTCAATTTACCTTTCTCTAATAAAGACGTTTGTAACACCTTCTCTACCAAGTTCCCTAACCTTTTATTCTCTGAAGCGATCATGCCAACAAAACTGGATAACGTTTCAGGATTACCTTTTAAATCTGGATCTTCAATCGCTTCACACGCTAAAGATATAGTTGATATTGGCGTTTTCAATTCATGTGTCATATTACTAATAAAGTCATTTTTAATTTCAGATACTTTCTTTTGCTTAAAAATTGTACTTACCGCAAAGTAAAATGCAAACATGACCATTAATACTAAAAACAGTGCAGCCAATAATGTGCTAAACATTTGTTTAAACATATATGACTTCTTGTTAGGAAAATCTAACTCAACATAAAATGCTTCTGATACCAAATCAGATGGATACAATTTAAATGAAAACTCTGGATCCTCAATATTTGTTACATAATTGTCAATATTTGAACTAAAATCAATTACTTTATTTTTAGAATTCTTAACTCTAAAAATAAATAACGTATCAATTTTATTATACTTTAATCTATTTTTAATTAACGTATCTAATATTACTGGATTTAAACGCATGGTAATATCATCAAAGACATTAGTCGTAAACATCTTTAACATCAATTCATTCAAATACTTAGACCTAACCATTAATTTTTTCTCAAATGAATTACCAATTTTAACAGGAAAAATAAAACTAGAATCTTTTGGATTAAATGTTGATTTTTCAAGTGCTAAGTCTGAAAATTGATTCAAATTTTGGGTTACCACCCTGTGTTCAGCAGTAGTTCCAGTTAAACTATCTGTTGTTACTCCTGATAATACCAAATAATCTAAATTTGTATTATTAGAGTTTATAGTGGTATCTTTAATTGAAATGGATTGATTACTTCCTAAAATATTACCAAATGAAAATTGATTATTACCAATTCGATTTGATAGCCCACTCCCATTAACTGTTGAAAAAATAATATTTTTTTCAAAGTTTTCTATGTCAACAATAGCAGTTTCTACTGCAATATTTACTTCTTTCTTAAATTGTTCATTGTGCAGTTCATGCACATTCCTAATCCAATACGATTGAAGTAACACTAAGCCGACTAAGGCTACAGACATTAACGCTATTACTATTTTTAGTCTATTATTAATAATGAATTATTTTTTTACATTTCAAAGTTAAAACAAACAATGATTTTGAAGGTTTTGTTAACTATTTTTAACGAATTCGAACTCTACCTCTACTTTACTCAAAATATTCCCAAGCTGACCTATACGTTCCTTTACTTTCAATATAGTCTAAAAGTTGAGCATAGTATTTATCATTTCCAATGGTAGCAGAGTCACCAATAATTATTAATTTCTTTCTAGCTCGAGTCATGGCTACATTCATTCGTCTATAATCTTTTAAGAAACCAATCACACTCTCTGAATTACTTCTTACTAAGCTTAATATTATAACATCTCTTTCTTGACCTTGAAAACTATCAATTGTATTAATGTGATGGCTCATATCTGTAAACTTTGACTGCATTCTTTTCACTTGCTGTCTATACGGTGAAATTATTCCGAATGAATTATTTACTAAATCTAACTCTTTCCTTCTTTTACTAACAACCTGAATTTCACCCTCATTACTTAAGCCAAAAGAAGTATCCCCACTATTTTCCATATAATCACAACCCGCAGTATCAATAAATTCAATTGCTGCATGTATTTCATTTTGTATCACCCAATTTTCAACTTTAGAATCCGCAGTTAATTTATTTTCATAAAAATAATTATTAGAAAATTGCATAATTTGTATGTTCATACGGTATTGAACATTCAATAAGTCAGTTGGAAACTGACAAGATGAGGCTGTTTCTAACAACGATTTATGCAACCCAAGCTTTGTTGCTTCTTTGCTTTGAACAAAAGGAGGCAACTGGAATTCATCTCCAGCTAACACCAATTTATTAGCTAACTTACTTACAGACCAAATAGCTGGCTCAATCGCTTGACCTGCTTCATCTACGATTACATAATCGAATTCAATTTTAGATAGTTCTTTTGACAATACACCAACAAATGTTCCTGTTACTACCTCAGCATTCTCTAAAATGGTGTTATAAATGTCTTTTTGAATTTTACGAATATCTTTCCTAATTGACTTTAATTCGTATTTCAGCTGTTTACGTTCTTGAAACTCTTCTTTCCCGAAATTCCGTTTGAATTTGAATGCCTTTTTTCTAATCAGTTCAGATGACTTTTTAAGCCTTTCAACCAATTTAAAAGACGAATCATTTTTTGCTAAATAATCTAAAGTGAAATTCTGAATAGATGAATCTACCTTAACTGGATTTCCTAATCGACATACTTTTAAACTATTATCAATTAACTTCTGACTGATGTTATCTACTGCGGCATTAGTTGGTGCACATACCAGTACTTTTTTCCCTTGACGTGCTAATTCATTTATCGCTTCTACCAATGTAGTCGTCTTTCCCGTCCCCGGAGGTCCGTGAATAATGGCTACTTTATTTTCAAACTCAAGAACTTGTTGTACAGCATTAACCTGAGATTCATTTAATTTTGAATTACCATAATTCGACTTCACATCAATCAACGACCTCTCCCTATTATAAATCTGTTTAATTTGAAATGGAAAATCAGAATCTTTAATTGATTTTAAATTATCCAAAAACAAATCATAGGTTTTAGAATCGGGTAATAAGTTGACTCCTATTTTTCCTTTACCTACCCACTCGTCAATTTTTTCAGAGTTTTCTGAATTCGTATGTACTAATAACTTATCTAGTTTTGAGTAATGTATTATTCCTTTAGCAGATTCTCCATCTGAATTAAACAACTCTACGGCACTTCCGTTCGAAAATTGACTTGACGATTGATTTTCATGGATAGAAAACTCCAAAATAGTATCTCCAAAATTAGAAAATTTTAAAGTGATATAATTTAATGGATAAATTGTTTTACCTAATTCAACTCTATCTTGAATCGTTTTATGTGTATTCAGGTTAATAAAATCATCAATTCCTGCTTGCTTTTCAATTTGTAAAGCTACTGTTAAATCAAGTAATCGTTTTTCAATATCCATATTTCAAAGCTACTCTAAAAAATCATAACCTATGTATAATTAGTCGCCTAACTGACGTTAATATTCATTACCAAATTTCACTATTGATCCCATCATATTATAGTTTAATTTTAACATATTAAATAGATTATGAAATATTTACAACTCTTATATAAATTTGTTTTTATTAGTTATACATTTGCATGTTTTTAAAAAACAATACTGCGCTCAACACAAAGAATAAAATGAACTCAAAAATACCCAATACGACTTGGAATAAATTAACAGATGAGGAAACTAGAGTCATAGTTGACAAAGGTACTGAACGTCCTTACATTGGTGAATTCGTAAACAATCATGAAAATGGTGTGTATATGTGTAGAAGATGTGATGCTCATTTGTATAAATCTGATTCAAAATTTGAATCTGGATGCGGTTGGCCTGCTTTTGATGACATGATTGACCGTTCTGTTCAAGAAATCCCAGATGCAGACGGGTCTAGAACCGAAATAGTTTGTGATAATTGTAAAGGACATTTAGGACATGTTTTTAGAGGAGAAGAATTTACAACAACTAACGTTAGACATTGTGTCAATTCAATTTCAATGAAATTTGAAACATCAAAAGAAATAGCAGAAAATTCAACTATTGATGCTATTGTTTTTGCCTCTGGTTGTTTTTGGGGAACGGAGTACTTTTTTGAACAGGCAGAAGGTGTAATTTCAACTCAAGTAGGATATATTGGCGGTCACGTTGAACATGTAACTTATGATGAAGTTTGTACAGGTACTACTGGTCATGCTGAAGCAGTAAAAGTAACTTATGACACTACAAAAACTGATTTTAAAACCATGTGCAAGTTGTTTTTTGAGACACATAACCCTGAACAAGTTAATGGGCAGGGAGATGACTTAGGAACTCAATACAGAAGTGGTATATTTTTCACCACTGAACATCAAAAAGAAACAGCTGAAGAATTAATTTCAATTTTAGAAACTAAAAATGGATTAAATATAGCTACTGAAGTCACTAAAGCAACTACCTTTTGGAAAGCTGAAGCTTACCATGAGCATTATCACTCAAACCAAAACACAGCACCAAGTTGTCATGGTTATTTTAAACTATTTGATTAATCAATGACAAATTTCAACAATATTGGCACATTTTAATACTATTAAATGTGCTTTTTTTTGTTAAAACATTTAATTAATTCGTATATTTTTAAAATAGAAATATTTACCTTTATAATAAAAAACAAATGGCAATAAATGTAGCAATAAATGGCTTTGGTAGGATTGGAAGATATTTTACTAGAATGGCTTTAAAAAATGACAACATTAATATTATAGCTATTAATGATTTAGCAGATAATAAAACCTTAGCACATTTGTTTAAATACGACTCAGTTCATAGAACCTATCAAGGTGAAATATCTTCTACTGTAGAAGGAATGAATATTGACGGACATGCAATCATAATGACAACTATTAGTGATCCTGAAGATTTACCTTGGAAAACTTTAAATATTGATATTGTCATTGAATCGACAGGTATTTTTAGAACAAATGAATTAGCGTCAAAACATTTAAAAGCAGGCGCTAAAAAGGTAATTTTAAGTGCACCCCCACAATCAGATGATATAAAGTCTATAGTAATGGGTATAAATGAAGATATTTTAGATGGATCTGAAACTATCATTTCAAACGCATCTTGTACTACTAATTCAGCTGCACCATTAGTACATGTAATGAAAAAGTTAGGCAAAATTGACAGTTGCTATATTACAACTATTCATTCTTATACATCTGATCAAAAATTACATGATGCGCCTCACTCTGATTTAAGGCGTGCAAGAGCAGCTGCTGAATCTATAGTGCCCACAACAACAGGTGCTGCAAAAGCAATTACTAAAATATTTCCTGAATTAGAAAACCATATGGGAGGATGCGGTATTCGTGTACCTGTTCCAGATGGTTCTTTAACGGATATGACATTTATAATGGATCATGAAATTACAATTGATGAAGTAAACAAGGCATTCAAGGACGCGTCTGAAAACGAATTAAACGGTATTTTATATTATATGGAAGACCCTATAGTTTCTTCTGATATTATTGGAAGTCCCTATTCTTCTACATTTGATGTAGCCTTAACGTCTATTATTGGTAAAATGATAAAGGTTGTCGCTTGGTATGACAATGAAGCTGGTTACTCTAATAGATTAGTAGATTTAGTTAACAAAGTAGGTTAATTTCGATACATTTAATTTAAAAAAAAGAAATAGAACACTCAATCTGACAACCTTAAAAGCATAATACTTACTATTTTAAAATCAAACAAATTATTATTTGTAAAGAATAAATGTCCGTAATCATAGACACTCCTATAGAATATTTAAAAGGCATTGGCCCTAAAAAGGCTGTGGCTCTAAAAAAGGAAATTAATGTAAAAACGTATCGCGATTTATTACATTACTTTCCCTTTAGATATGTGGATCGAACTCAGTTTCATAAAGTAATTGACATACCAGGTATTGAAGGGTATGTTCAATTAAAAGGTGCTATTTACAGTATTAAGGAAGTTGGTGTTGGAAGAGGAAAACGGTTACAGGCTGTTTTTAGAGACGATTCTGGTGTAGTTGAATTAATATGGTTCAAAGGCGCAAGTTGGATTAAAAAGAGTTTAAAAACAGGCGTCACCTACAAATTGTACGGTAAAGCCAAACAGTTTGGGATGAAATGGAATATTTCTCATCCTGAATTGGAACAAATCGTACCTCAACAAGCTATAGAAAGTGGATTACAATCTGTTTATCATAGTACAGAAACCTTAACCAGACATTTTCTACATACCAAAGGAATTGAAAAAGCGATTAAAGGTTTATTACCCTTAATTCACAATAAATTAGACGAAAACTTACCTGATTGGATTGTTAGTGATTTAAGACTCATGGGGAAAAACGAATCGTTAATAGCCATTCATTCCCCAAAGAGTTTTGACCATGCAAAAAAAGCTCAAGTCAGAGTAAAATTTGAAGAATTGTTCTTTTTACAATTAGAATTATTGGTTAGAAAACAAATTACTCAAAAAAAGATTAAAGGCTATACCTTTGGTGTAGTTGGCGATCAATTCACAGATTTTTATGCTAACCATGTCCCTTTTGAATTAACTGGCGCTCAAAAACGAGTACTTAAAGAAATTAGACGTGACATGCAAACCGGTATACACATGAATCGCTTACTACAAGGTGATGTGGGTTCTGGTAAAACCTTAGTCGCTTTAATGACTATGCTATTTGCAATCGGAAATGGATACCAAGCCTGTATCATGGCCCCTACTGAAATTCTAGCGAGACAACATTACATTTCTATCTGTGAAATGCTTGAGAAAATGGATATTAAAGTTGATATTCTAACCGGCTCAACTAAAAAGAAAGATCGTGTTGTATTACATGAGAAATTAATGAGTGGCGAAACTGATATTTTAATCGGTACACATGCTTTATTAGAAGATCCTGTTAAATATAAAAACTTAGGTATTGCTATTATAGATGAACAACATAGGTTTGGTGTGGCGCAGCGTTCTAGGTTATGGAAAAAGAATGATTTACCACCACACATCTTAGTGATGACCGCCACCCCTATTCCACGTACACTAGCCTTAACCTTTTATGGTGATTTAGATGTATCTGTAATTGATGAACTACCTCCTGGTAGAAAATCTATTGACACCAGACATTATTTTGAAAAATCACGTTTAAGAGTGTTTGGTTTTATTGAAGCTGAAGTCAATAAAGGGCGTCAAGTGTATATTGTATATCCTTTAATTAATGAATCTGAAACCTTAGATTATGCTAATTTAATGGATGGATTTGAATCTATTGAAAGACGTTTTCCACGACCAGATTATCATGTGAGTATAGTTCATGGACAAATGAAACCTGCTGATAAGGATTTTGAAATGCAACAATTTGCCAACGGAAAAACCAACATCATGGTGGCTACTACTGTAATTGAAGTTGGTGTAAATGTGCCTAATGCCAGTATTATGATTATTGAATCAGCTGAACGTTTTGGCCTATCACAATTACATCAATTAAGAGGACGTGTAGGTCGTGGGGCAGAACAATCCTACTGTGTATTAATGACAGGGAGTAAACTAAGTGCTGATTCTAAAACAAGAATGGAAACCATGGTGAGAACCAATGATGGTTTTGAAATCTCTGAAGCTGATTTAAAAATGCGTGGCCCTGGTGATATTATGGGAACGCAACAGTCTGGTTTATTAGATTTAAAATTAGCTGACTTAGCTAAAGATGGTCAACTAGTGACTCTTGCTAGAGAAAAAGCACGTCAATTATTAGATAAAGACCCTGCTTTTAAAGATCCGCAACATACTGCTATTGCGAATCAGTTAAGAGCTATTTTATTAGCTAAACCTAATTGGAGTCGAATTTCTTAACTCAGTCCTTTAATCATTTTCTAAATTGAGTTGCTCGCTCCGAATTGACTCTATACCCTACAGCTGTAATTGCCCTTAAATTATAATATTTTGAATTAACAGTTTGAGTTTTTCCTTTGACAGCACCATGTTGAGTGGTGTGTCGGAAATCCCGACATACCAACGCCTCATCTAATTCATTTGTTTCAAAAATATTTTTTAAATGCCCAGAAATAGTACTCCTTCCTTTACCAAACAACTCACTCATTAACTTTTGAGTTAACCAAAGCGTATCGTTTTGTAAAAATACATCAATATTTACTTTGCCATTTTCTGTTTCGAAAATAACAAAGTTTGATAATTTTTGTAAATTGTTAGAGTTGGGCATAAATAATAAAAATAGAATGATTATATATTAATCAAACTGAAATATTGACTTAGAAATTTCTTAATTAACTATTCAAATAAAATCAACTCTATTACTTCACCAATTGGAGTAGAATTTCTTAGAAAACAGTACATTTGCCGCCATGTGGATGTATTTAGGTTTATTAGCAGCTCTTTTCTTAGGATTACATAACCTATGCAAAAAACATGCAGTTCAAGGTAATGAAGTTTTTCCTGTACTTTTAGGTACCATTGGTTCTGGATTCATACTATTGATTCCCTTATTTATAGCATCTATTTATTTTCCAGAATACGCTAAACAAATTGATCTTTATATTGATCCAATTCCTTTGAAAACGCATGGTTTCATTTTTATTAAATCCATGATAATGACAGCCTCTTGGATTTTGGCTTATCAAGCGTTAAAACATTTACCACTAACTATAGTGACACCAATACGTTCTGCTGGACCATTTTTCACTTTTATTGGAGCAATACTCATTTATAATGAACAACCTACTCTATTACAGTGGATAGGTTTTATCCTAATCATACTTTCTGTAATTCTGTACTCAAAAATTGGTAAGAAGGAAGGCATAAATTTTAAAAGAAATAAATGGATATTTGCCATTATAGGGGCTACATTCTTAGGCGCTTCTAGTGGCTTGTACGATAAGTTTTTAATTCAAAACCAAACATTAGCACCGCAAACCCTACAATTTTGGTTTTCATTTTACACCGTTTTATTATTACTTATCATATTAACCATAACATGGTTTCCGTATGCTGAAAAAAGAAAAGCCTTTAAATGGAGATGGACTATTGTTGCCGTTGGTATTTTATTAATAGGGGCTGACTATTTTTACTTTAAAGCACTTCAAGATCCTGAAGCATTAATCATGTTACTTTCTGCTATAAAAAGAAGTCAATTAATTATTGCTGTAGTTATTGGTGGACTTGTGTTTAAAGAAAAAAATAAACGTAAAAAATTAATTCCATTAATAGGAATTTTATTGGGTGTGTTTTTGATTTTGTATTCGTAAAACAATTGCAATTTAGAGTCCTTTAATCATACTTTAATCACCAATCAATTAAGAGCTATTTTATTGGCTGAATTGGAGTCAAATTTCTTAGTTAGAATCGTATTCAACACTTTACTCGCGCTCAAATGACGTAGTCTTTTGAGTGTGCCCTTTAAAAGAATATAAGTACAGCATTTGTAATACGGCTTCTTTTTATTCTTAACCAACAATTAAATTACGTCATATTGTAGGCGCATTACAAATGCTAAATAATACCACACTCAATATGCTTACGCTAATTGAGCGCGAGTTGGGATATAATTTCAGAATTAATTTTCCAATTCTGAAATTAATTTATTTTTCCAAAATATTATTTCATCAATAATTAGAGAACTATCACCATTTTCAGCTTTCAAACAGTACTTAAAACTTGCATTACTATTTTTTTCTACAAACTGACCTTTATAGTAGAAATCCATTAATTTCATACAAGAGTTAGAATTTCCTAAATCACATGAACTATTATAATATTCTAATCCTTTTTTTATGTTGAATAGCGTGAAATTACTATTTAAATTTATTCTCCCTAAATGGTTTAAAGCTGCTATTTTGAATATTTTGTCTTCTAATAATTTTGTTGCAAGAGTTATTTGAAATTCAAAGTTATTACATTTATTATCTCTATAATAACTTAATAATTCAAAAACACATAAGGAATTACCTAATTCAGATCCTTTTTTATAATAACCAATTGCCTTATCAATATTTTCTTTAAATCTTTCGTCACATAAATAAATTTCTCCTAATTCATAAGCAGTTTCTGATATCCCTAAACTTAAAGCTTCTTTATATAACTCAATGCATTTTTTCAAATTAGCCTTATTTACTTTGCCTTTAGAAGGGTTCAGGTGAATATCAATATACAATAAAAAAACGTCTGGAATAGATTTATACTCCACAGTTTCAATTAACTTAATTGCTTTTGCATCCTTTTCTGATAAATATAAACTATGTGCTTTTTTAAAAATATTTTTCATTTGATAAAACTTCTTATTAATATAAGGCAATTTTATTAGCTAAACGTATTGGAGTCAGGTTTCTAAAACTCCATTTTCAAATACTTAGCCGTATCGCTTAATTCAGGTTTTTTAATTATTTGTTCTGGTGTTCCTTTTACGACAACCATTCCACCTTCACGTCCACCTTCTGGACCAATGTCAATAATGTAATCGGCTACTTTAATGATGTCCATATTGTGCTCAATCACTACAACTGTGTTTCCTTCATCAACTAAGCGCTGAATGACATCTAACAGCATTTTAATATCTTCAAAGTGTAAACCAGTTGACGGTTCATCTAAGATATAAAATGTAGCGCCAGTAGACCTTTTAGATAATTCAGTGGCTAATTTAATACGTTGTGCTTCTCCACCACTTAAGGTAGTTGAGGGTTGCCCTAATTTGATGTACCCCAACCCTACAGACAATAAGGTATCTAATTTTCGTTTAATTTTAGGTACACTTTCAAAGAATTCAGTTGCATCTTCAATCGTCATTTCTAAAACATCATTAATATTTTTTCCTTTAAACCTAACTTCTAAAGTTTCTCTATTGTAACGTTTCCCTTGACACTCTTCACACTCCACATATACATCTGGTAAGAAGTTCATTTCAATTAAACGTAATCCGCCACCTCTACACGTTTCACATCTTCCGCCTTTCACATTGAAACTGAAACGCCCTGCTTTATACCCTCTAATTTTAGATTCACCTATTTCTGCAAACAAGTTTCTAATATCAGTAAACATGGCAGTATAGGTTGCCGGGTTTGATCGTGGTGTTCTACCAATTGGTGACTGATCAATATCAATTACCTTGTCAATATGTTCTAAACCTTTAATAGATTTATAGGGTAAAGGCTTTTTAACGCCTCTGTAAATATGTTTATTTAGAATTGGGTAAAGCGTATGATTAATCAGTGACGATTTCCCAGAACCCGACACACCAGTAACACACGTTAACGTTCCTAAAGAAATGTCAATATTTACATTTTTAAGATTATTTCCAGTAGCACCTTTTAATGAAAGTTTATTTCCGTTTCCTTTTCTCCTTTTAGTTGGAATATCTATTTGCTTTTCGCCTAATAAATATTGCCCTGTTGTACTTCCACTTGCTTTTAATTCATCAATTGAGCAGGCTTGCATAATTTCACCACCATGTAAACCTGCTTTTGGTCCAATGTCCACAATAAAGTCTGATTCTTCCATCATCTCTTTATCATGTTCTACTACAATTACAGAATTACCAGCGTCACGTAATCGTTTTAACGATTTAATTAATCGTGAATTATCTCTTTGATGTAAACCAATTGACGGCTCATCTAATATGTACAATACATTTACTAATTCAGAACCAATTTGAGTGGCTAATCTAATACGTTGTGCCTCTCCTCCACTAAGTGACTTAGAAGAACGATTTAGGTTTAAATAATGTAAACCAACATCAACTAAAAATTGTAATCTATTATGTATCTCTTTAACTATTTCTTTTCCTATTTTAAGTTGCTTCTCTGATAACTTAGAGGGCAAGTCATCAAACCAAACTTTCAATTCTGAAATGTCCCAATCTGCTAATTCACCAATTGACTTCTCATTAATTTTAAAGTAAGACGAGTCTTTCTTTAAACGAGTCCCTTCACAATGTGTGCATGTAATTTTATTCATGAACGATTCTGCCCAACGTTTAACTGCTGGAGAAGGGTTCTCTTCAAAATGACGTAATAAAAAAGTAGTTAACCCTTCAAACTGTAATTCTTCTTTTTTACCATCTACGTCAATTAACTCTTCAAAACCATATAAAATTTTATCAACTAACTCTACCGGTAATTCTTGAATTTTAGTCGTTAATTTAAATCCAAATACTTCTAATATCGTTTCTAGTTTCTTTCCAATCCAATTATTACCTACTTTACCAAGTGGTTCAATCCCTCCTGCTTTTATAGACTTTTTTTCATCTGGAATTACCTTCTTCTTATCTACTTCTGAAATTTCACCTAACCCATTACATTTTGGACAGGCTCCATAAGGTGAATTAAATGAAAATAAATTGGGTTCAGGCTCTACATAAGACACTCCTGTTGTAGGACACATCAAGAATTTAGAATATTGAAACTCGGTACCGTCTGAATGGTTTTGAATCATCATCACTCCGTTTCCATATTTTAATGCGGCATTAACGGCTTCTATTACTCTATTTTTATGATCTGCAGTTACTTTAATTCTATCAATTACAATTTCAATATCATGAATTTTGTAACGGTCTAACTTCATTCCTGATTCAATATCAACAATTTCATTATCTACTCTCGCTTTTGAAAACCCAAGTTTTTGTATTTGTTCAAACAACTCTCTATAATGCCCTTTTCTACCTTTTACTTTAGGCGCTAGAATTATTATTTTTTCATTTTCAAATTTTTCTAAAATCAATTCTACAATTTGGCTATCGGTATACTTCACCATTTTCTCACCTGTATTGTAAGAATAAGCATCACTCACTCTGGCAAACAACAAACGCATAAAATCATAAATCTCAGTTACAGTTCCCACAGTTGAACGTGGACTACGGTTAACCGTTTTTTGTTCTATAGAAATTACAGGACTTAACCCCAATACTTCATCTACATCTGGTCGTTCTAATCCACCTAAGAATTGACGTGCATAAGCCGAAAATGTTTCCAAATAACGTCTTTGTCCCTCTGCAAAAATGGTATCAAAAGCTAAAGACGACTTACCAGAACCAGACAACCCAGTAAACACAACTAATTTATTACGTGGAATCTTAAGGTTTATATTTTTTAAATTATGAACCCTTGCCCCGTAAACTTCAATAAATTCTTCCTGTGATTTAACTGTTTTTGATGCCATTAAAATTGATTTGTTACAAATATAGTCAGTAAAATTCTATATTTATAAGATGTCAATCAATTGATTTTTAAAAGTCAATAAGAAGACCTAAAAGGTACTGTAAACGTATTGAAAAATTGATTACTTTTGTTTTATGCAAATAAAAGACATTACCAATTATTTAGAAAGTTTAGCCCCAATACCTTCACAAGCGTCATATGACAATTCAGGCTTAATTTGTGGTGATAAAACTAATGAAATTACCAATGCATTAATTTCATTAGACTGTACTGAAGACATTATTCAAGAAGCCATTGACAGAGGTTGTAATTTAGTGATTTCTCATCATCCTATCGTATTTAGTGGTTTAAAATCCTTTACTGGAAAAAATTATGTGGAACGTACAGTCATAAAAGCCATTAAAAATGACATTGCCATTTATGCCATTCATACCAACCTAGATAATTATGAATTTGGTGTCAATAAAAAAATTGGGGACTTATTGAACATAAAATCACCTAGAATATTAGCCCCTAATTCAGCAACAATAAGTAAGTTAGTCACATTAGTTCCTAATACACATAAAGACATAGTTTTAGAAGCGTTATTTAATGCCGGAGCCGGGCAAATTGGAAATTATTCAGAATGTAGCTACAGCTCAAAAGGCGAAGGAAGTTTTAAAGCAAATGAAAATGCCAATCAGTTTATTGGAACAACAGCTGAAAGACATATTGAGGCTGAAAGTAAAATTGAAGTTATCATTCCAAATTATAAAGTAAGCCAAGTTGTATCAGAAATGATTAAGAGTCACCCTTA